>ENA-OPSJ01000061-OPSJ01000061.1-human-gut-metagenome-genome-assembly--contig:-NODE-61-length-88659-cov-7.271624_pt1 | contig 88659 bp, 84 predicted proteins | sample MGYA00241801_ERZ501893 | MGnify/ENA primary metagenome ERZ501893 (study PRJEB25962, sample SAMEA2042219) | human gut metagenome | biome: human gut; feature: human-associated habitat; material: faeces...
CAGTGTATTTTACTGCGTTATGTACCGTTGCGTGATTCATGTAGCGAAAGCGTGCATTCGGTGAATTGATAAATTTGTACAACGTCCGCTCTCAAATATATAGTTTCGCAATTACCTGATTTTTATTCTTCAAGCATCATCTTTATAATCTCTTTATCGGTCTGGTGCATGCCTACCTTTCCGATATAGCCGACACAGCTTATCGTCTCGCCGGCCTCCTCCTTGAGAATTCCGGTATATGCCTCATACGCCTTACCCTTCATCGCAAGGTAATGTCCCATCATTGCGGCATCGAGACTTGATGCAATCTTAGCCGCACAAGAAATCTTAGCTCCGTCACAGATTATTCCCGGAATGTTGGCAAGTGTATTGTCTATTGTGTCCTTAATCTGCTTTATTGTACCTCCTGCAAGATATGTGATTGCCGCCGCACTTGCACAAGATGCCGACACGGCTCCGCAGAAAGCTGAGAGCTTTCCTATAAATTCCTTCTGGAATGTCGTGAGCAGGCTTGAAAATACAAGTGCCCGATAGAGTCTTTCAGACTGAATGTTATTTTCCCTGGCATAGACGATTACAGGAACCGATGATGCAATACCCTGATTTCCGCTTCCAGAGTTGATAATTACAGGCATGTCGCAGCCTCCCATTCGTGCCTCAGAAGCTGCACAGGCGTATGCCTTCATTCTCGTGACGACACTCTCCGCATAGGTTTCACGGATGACACGGCCGAGTCCGAGTCCGTAGTTTCCCGACATTCCTTCGTAAGCAATATCCATATTGTACTGTATCTGTCTGTCAAAAAGATGACGCACCTTCGACAATTCCACCTCATCGGCAAACTGCTTGATATTCTCGACACTTAGCTGTGAACGGTCGGCAAATATTCCTTGTGCATCATTCTTCAACGTCTCCGATGCAGTTTTAAGAACCTCACCGTTCTTTCTGATGCTGTAAATGTTGGTGTGCGAATGGCGCACCTCGACAGATGCGCTCTCTTCTCCCGCCTTCATCTCTATTATAAAATGAAGCGGAATCTCCGAATCAAGAAACTCGACATGGCAGTTTTTATCATTTACGAACTGCTCCGCCGCGCTTCTTCCCTCATCATCTACAGCCTCTAAGACTTCCATACACTTAGAAGCATCTCCCGCCAATGCGCCTAATGCACATGCTGCTTCTATGCCTACCATTCCCTGCGAGTTCGGTATTGAGACGCAGCGGACATTCTTAATCATGTTTCCCGAGCAGTATGCCTTAATTGTCTCAGGCATGCATCCTAGTATCTCTCTGCATCTGGCAGACGCATACGCAAGTGCAATCGGTTCCGTACATCCCATCGCAGGAATGAGTTCCTCCTCAAGTATTTTGATAAAATTATCGGTTATATATTTGTCCATCTCATAAATTCCTTCTATCAATATTGTCCTTAAGACCTAAGCTGCTATCCCGAGCGCTAAGCCTTTACAGCCCATCTCATCTTCGTAGAACGCGCCCTGCTGTTTTTGACACATTCCTCTGCTGACGGTCTTATGACATCCTTTGCCGCCTCGCTGTATATTCCATCCTTCTCCATCTGCTTAAAGTACTTCTTAACCATTCTGTCCTCGCCTGAATGGAATGTCAGAATTGCCACCCTTCCTCCGGGAGCAAGTATTCCGGGCAGCTTGCTCAAGAATGCATCAAGAACCTCAAACTCGCTGTTCACATCAATTCTGAGCGCCTGAAATGTTCTCTGACATGATTTTTTAATCATCTCCCTGCGCTCCGCCTCAGGAAGAAATTCAAGTGCCTTCTCTATAACCTGTCTTAATGCCGTGGTTGTATCAATAGGATGTTTTCTTTTTCTCTCCCTCATAATCTGAACCGCAATCTCCTCAGCATACGGCTCGTCCGAGTTCTCGACAAGCATGCCGATAATCTCATCCTCATCAAGCTCTGCCAGACGTTCGGCAGCCGATACACCGGCCTCAGGGTTAAGCCTCAAGTCAAGCGGTCCGTCAACCTTATATGAAAATCCACGTTCGGGATTGTCTATCTGCATTGATGACACACCAAGATCGGCAAGCACGAAATCAAACAGACCGCTCTCCGGCACAAGCTTATCTATATCTGCAAAATTCATCTGCTTCACTGTGAGAATATCCTCACCGAAGCCTGCATCCCTCAGTCTCTTTGTCGTCTTTTTAATCTCTATCGGATCAATGTCAAGGGCATACATGTGTCCCTGTCCTTCAAGCCTCTCAAGCATCTTTCTCGTGTGTCCGCCATAACCGAAGGTAGCATCAAGCCCCCTCTGACCCGGCTTAATCTGTAAAAAATCCAATATTTCATTGACACATATTGATATATGCATACCCGCAGGTGTCATTCCCTTGCTTATAACATGCTCTATCGTTTCGGCATATTTTTCCGGATTAAGTTCCTTATACTTTTCCTCAAAACGCTTCGGATGAGTTCCCGAATAACGCTTTCTTCTCACATGCGGCTTATTTTCTTCCATTATTTTTAACCTTTCCACGTTCTGTGCAAATTTCCGATAATCTTATATATTTTAACATACCCATGCATACCTGGCAACAGACATTTAGGGACGGAATTCAGCCATTAAATCCGTCCCCAAACGCCCTGCTTATTTTGTTGTGATGTAAGTGTTATACCTGTACTGTCTGAGCTTATATTCCATGGCAATCGCATTTGAGAGATTTCTGTATGCACCTACCTGTACCTTATAGAGTCCATCATCAAACACAATGAATGCCGGGAATCCGTCCACAAGAAGTGAATTGAGCATCCTGTCGGCATTGTCCTTGCTGCGGTATGCACCTACCTGAACACGGTAAAGGACATCCGGACACTGACAGTTACATGAGCGTGTCCCCGGCTCGTTAAATATCTCCGCACTCTCATCGTAGAATCTCTCATTTCCACGAGTGCCGTATCCTGACATACCATCTGATGAAGGCATCCGTATGACATTTCCATTGTCATCTGACCGTGGCTTCTGCGGATCATTTCCGGTATCTTCCATATTGGCGTTATCAATCCACATATCTGACGTAGCAGATGCAGCTGAGGTGTATACCGGAAGTCCCAAAGTCTGTAATATTCCGTTGGCTATTCCCTGCGCAAGCTCATCAAAATTCCTGTCAAAGGTCTCGTTGTCCTTATCACTGTTGATAAAGCCTGCTTCAACTAAAACCGCCGGCATCTGAGTACGTCTCAGCACCACAAGATCCTTTCTCTCATCAATTCCCAGATTTTTAAGTCCTGCCTTCTCCATTCCCTCGAGTATATTGTCGGCAAGCTCTCTCCTTATCCCGCTGTCACTGTAGACAAGCACCTCTGCCCCTGAATACTGATTAGGATATTCACTGGAATTTCTGTGTATGGACACAAAATAATCTGCCCCTGCACTGTTTCCGTCCTGTGCCTTCTTAAACGGTGTCTCATATACGTCACCCTCGCGCGTGTAGACCACATCCACTCCTCTTGCCTCAAGCAGTTCTCCGACAGCCTTGCCAAGTCTGAGCACATCATCTTTTTCCTGTCGACCGTTATATACAGCTCCGGGGTCACTTCCGCCATGCCCCGGGTCGATAACAACAAGCATACCTGTACCATCCTGTTTTCGATAATATGCTATATTCTATGAAGAAAAAGGAAGGATGTGAAATTTTTTCAACATCCTTCCCGTAAAACTTTTTACTCAGGCATATTAATAACAGTTAAGCATCCACCCTTTGCCTCAATTATTTCTCCCTTTTCATTTGACAGCCATGCTGACTGTGCTGACGGGTTATACACCTTGCTGCTGTCCGCAAAGAACTGTAGTCTGTCAAGCACTTCCATATAATCAACTATCTGAATATTGGTTGCATACCATGTATCGTCCCTGCCGCCTGCCAGCTTACAGAACTCCTCCATGACCTCCCAATTGTTCTTATCCGTGAATTCATAGCTGTGTCCCCACACATACATAAGATATAGGTACTGCTTCTTGAACAGCTCAACGAATCTCTGACCGTTTTCAAGAAGATTATGATTATGGTGGCATGTCGCCTTCCACTGATAAAAATCCTCAGGTATGGCAAAATCATCCGTGCTTCCCACAACTCTCGCATAGCGTATTCCCATCATCGGGAGCATCTGTCTTATCTTAGGACTTGTGGATCCGTTAGGATATGCAAGTCCCCTCACGGGCTGTCCCATAATAGCTTCAAGTTTTTTCCTATCCTCCAGGACTTCCTCCGCCACATTCTCAAGCGGGCATCTTGCAATTGTCGGATGTGTCACGGTATGACATGCAATCTCATGTCCCTCATAAAGCTTTAAAAACTCCTCCGGCTGAACCTTCTCCCCGTATGTATTGTGAAAAATTCCCGAGTTGATGTTGAAGGTTCCCTTTATTCCATATTTATTAAATATGGACACAAGTCTCCTGTCCTCGGTTCTTCCGTCATCATAGCTCATTGTGAGTGCCTTATGCTTTCCCCCCGGAAAGCAATAATATACTTTTGCCATAACAATATCTCCCTTCTGCCGCACATACGGCTCCAATCATTTTCTACAGTTATTTTACTCCACATCATCATCCTTTGCAAGCTGTGGAAGCACCCACTTAAAGTCCATATCGGACGCATAATAAAAGCTGGTGTAACAAGGCTGATTGTAGCAGTTATTCTGCCATGCGATTCCGGTGCGGTACATCGTATCGTGCATCAGTGTAAAGAGCTTATGCTTCGTAAGCTCCGTGTTCGTGTATATGCGGACTGCCGAATTGTCGGCAGTTCTTAAAATTATCTCCTCCCTGAAATCACCGAACACATCTGCAATCAGACAAGGATTTCCCTTGGTTCCGTTGTTGGTAAGAGTCCCCTCCGGCTTCAACATTATTCCATGCGTATTATCATTTATTATTCCACAGTGCTGTTCGTGGATATAGTCAACGCCGTCCGTAATCTGGGTGGAGAGGTCAGACGCCCATCTGATTGACTGGTTGGTTCCAAGCACCTTATCAGGAAGCTTGTTGCCCTTACAGTCGTACATTTCCTTCACCCACACCTGAAGTCCGCGAACACTCGGATTCACATCGCCTATCATACAGCGTCCGAGATCACAGTCTGCAAACTCACCAAAATAAGGCACGCCTGTCTCGGCATCTCTTAATGCCCATCCGTAAGGAACCGATGCCGCTCCCTCAAATACATTAAATATTTCGTACCCCGGGCGATCAGGGTCTATGCATGCAACATGCATCGCATCACCGTGTCCGAATTTTGCCTCGACACCATCAGGTCTTATGCCACGGCTTGAGTACAGCACGGAACCATCATGGTCAATAACCGCTGCTCCGTATATAATCTCCTGGCATCCGTCCCCGTCAACATCTGCCGTGGACAAACTGTGATTTCCCTGTCCGCTCAGGCATCCGTATACAGGGTCAGTTCCGCTCAGGTCGTGCGCATTACCGTCATTGAAAGGATTGCTCATCGGCACATAACCGCTGTCAATAGTGAAGTATTCCCTATGCTTTCCAGTAAAGAAATCATACGCCGTCATTGTCATTCTCGTATAATAACCACGGCATATTATCAGGTAAGGTCTCTCCCCGTCAAGGTATGCCACGCCGGATAAAAATCTGTCGACACGGTTACAAGGCTCTATTCTCTTGAATGCATAATCTCCCCACATGAGCCCGTCATCCTCTCTCGGATACCTGAAAGGAATTGTGTCAAGTTCACTTCCATCACCGCCAAACATAGTGAGATACTCAGGACCTTCATATATAAAGCCCTCAAACTTTCTAAGCTCATTTTTCGGACTTCTCGACGGAGCATACACATCCATAAAGTAGTCTGCAAGCTCTTCTGCTCCCTTTTCATCAAGCGGATACTTATGTGTCACAGGCACGCCGAAGCACTCCTCAAGTGTGGACGGCCAGTGCCCCGCCTTCACCTCAGGATGCTCACTCCATGCCATGAACATCTTTACTATATGCTCGTAGTAATCCTTTGCCGAGCATACATAATTATCGTCGTGGCTTATTCCTGCCTTCACATCAGCCTCAGGCAGGGTTATGTACTTCTCTGACTTTACGGAGCCATCGGGATTATACACGGTCATTTTGGTTCCCGGCGCACTCTTTACGGACATCTCTGCCTTTCCGTCACCGTCAAAATCATAGACAATGAACTGGGTATAATGTGCACCTGAACGGATATTTACCCCCATATCAAGTCTCCACAAAATTTCACCGCTCAGACGATAACAGTCTATATAACACTTTCCCGTATAGCCTTTTATTGACACATCCTGTGAGTTGGTAGGATCCCACTTAACTATGTACTCATATTCACCGTCGCCGTCCACATCACCGATGCTCATATCATTAACGCGGTATGTGTAGCTCTCCCCGGCAGGCGTCACCCCGCCCTCCGGAATATGCATTGGAATTTCAATATAATTACTTTCCGTGCTCCATGCTTTGACAGGTCTGCATGCACTGCCCTCGATTCCTCCACATATCGGAGCGACGCTGTACTCAGCCTCCATCGTGCCGTCTTTATCTATATAATTCGTGCTGTCTGTCACAACAGCAAGCTTGTTTCCGTTTTTATATACTACATAATCCGTTCCGGTCATCCCCGTCTCGGAATACCCCTTCACCTCATCAAGAAGCATTCTCCATCCCAAGAATATTCCTGTTTTTGCCTTTACCGCAATGAGACCTCGGTTAAGCTTCTCAAGCTGCGGCTTCATCACTCTCTTTAACGGTGTTCTAAGCACCTCGGACTTAATCACTTTATCTCCTGCTGCCGCCTCAACATATAGAAAATGCGGTACATGCGTTGATTTGTTTAAATGAAATCTGCACTCCTTCTGCTCAGACATAAATCTGTACTGCATGGTCTTTGTATTCCTGTCAGCCCAATATACCCTGTATGTATCCGCGCCCGGCACCTCATCCCATGTTATCTGTGCGCCATGCTCATCAATCTCTGCCAAATTAAGTGTAAAACTCATGTCATCCTCCATTTCAAACAATAAGGGGACCGCCTTGCGACAGCCCCCATTGTAATTTTTTGTGATTACTTAACGTACTGAGCGTTAACCTCAGCGATAACGTCGTTACCACCCTGTGTATACCAGGAAGCAATCTGCTCCTCTAACTGAGTCTTTGTAATCTCACCACAGATGTACTGTGTTCTTGCAACCTTGATAATATCATCAAGTGTTGAACCCATGATTGAGTATGTGGAAGAGTTATTTAAGTATCCAAGTGCAGGGTTAACTACTGCATAAGGAATGTTAGAAGCGTATACTTCGTTCTGCTTGATTACTCTCTCAGACTGCTCAACCGTAGGAGAAGTAGCTGATAAATTAGGAATATACGCTACAGTCTGGTTAAGTGCGGCATAAGCCTTGGAAGCAACGGCATCCTCCTTATCATCATCGATTAAGTAGCCGTTCTCATCTAAGTGCCAGTGAATTCCTTCAAGACCATAGCTTGAAAGTGTAATCATCTCATCATCGCACATCTTATCGAGGAAGTGGAGACAAGCCTCAATCTTCTCCTCTGTGTCACATGTTGAAGCAGAAAGTACAAATAATCCGTTGTAACCTGATGTAGCAAGTGTGTGGTCATTGATTGTGCCTACAAGTGTCATTGCAGCAGGCTCATCAGGATTTGTAACTGACTTAACATCATTGTTTACAAAGTAATCCCAGATTCTTCTTGAACCGTCAAGAACGTCACAGAATGCTCCGGCAACGCCGTTCTTTACATCCTGATTCCATGTATCAGTACCACGAACTGCCCAGTCGTTAGCGATAAGGCCTTCATCGTATAACTTCTTGAACCAGTCAAGAGCCTCGAAGTACTCAGGCTGCTCAAATACAGGTCTTAACTCGCCCTGAGCGTTCTCATACCAGCCGTTGCCTACACCGAACCATGTCTGCATTACATCAAAAGGACCTGTGTATGAGCAGAGCTCAAGTGCGTATGTATCATCCTTGCCGTTTCCGTCCGGATCACCGTATGTGAACTTATAGAATAAGTCATAAACATCATCGATTGTCTTTGGCTCCTCTGTTATGCCGACTGCCTCTGCCCAGTCTGTTCTGTATCCGAGACCGTTACGTCCGAGTGTTCTTGCACGATATACACCGATTAACTGTCCGTTAACCGTACATGTATCGTTTACAGCCTTGATTGACTGTGAAAGGTTAGGATACTTCTCTGAGTCATAGATGTACTTGCTTAAGTCTACGAATGCACCCTGCTCAGCAGCGGATACGATTGCACCGTCGATGCTTCCGATAGCCATAATCATAGGCATTGTGGAAGGATTTGCAAGAGCAAGTGAAACCTTCTCTGAGAGAACATCATTTGCAACCCATGTAAACTCTACATGTGTGTTGGTATAGTCCTCCATCTTAGCTACAACCTCATCTGCATGGTCGCCTGAAAGAGGGCTTCCCTCGAAGTCAATTGTCTGGAATGTAATTGTCGGTCTTCCCTTCTCATCTGTCTTGGCATTGTTCTGCTTGTTGCAGCCTACGCTTCCGAACACCATTGCGGATGTAAGCACTAAAGCAGCAGCCTTCATTGCATTACGATTCATAGTTTTTGTTCCTCCTCTTAATAAAAAGATAAATAATAGATAAATGATTTATAGCATCAAAGTCAGCCCTTCACCGCGCCAACCATAACACCCTTTGCGAAATACTTCTGTACAAACGGGTAAACAACCAAAATCGGAATGGTTGCAAACATTGTAGCCGCCATCTTAACCGCCTTGTCAGGAGGTGTACCCTGTGCCTCATAATCGAACTGTGACGTATCGATACCACCTGCCAGAAGAACGATTCTTCTTAATACTATCTGTACAACTTCCTTCGATGAATCCTTTAAGTAAATCATTGCACTGAAATAGTCATTCCAATGTCCTACTGCGTAAAACAGTGAGATAGATGCTATAACAGGCTTTGAGAGCGGGAGAACAATCTGCCAGAATATCCTTATATCGGTACAGCCGTCAACTCTTGCTGCCTCCTCAAGCTCTGTAGGTAAATCCTGGAAGAAGTTCTTTACAATAATCATATTGAATGGATTGATTGCTCCCATGAGAATCAGTACCCAGAATGTGTTGTAAAGATGAAGTGTCTGCATCCAGATAAATGTCGGTATCATTCCGCCTCCGAAAAGCATTGTGACGATAACCATGTTGAGAAGTCCGTTACGTCCTCTTAAGTAGCTCTTTGAGAGCGGATAAGCAAATGTTGTTGTAAAAAACATATTCACAAACGTACCTACTATAGTTATAAAGAGTGAGTTCTTAAGTCCTCTGAAAACCTCTCCTGTCTTAGCTATGTAGTAGTACGCATTGAATGAAATCTCATGTGGGATAATGAAGAACGCCCTCTCCGTGAGCTCTTTCTCTGTTGCAAATGAACCTGCTATTACATACAGGAAGGGAAGCAGCGTTGAAATTCCGATTAAGCCCACAATGACATATATAAGTACATCAACGATTCTTTCGCCTGTGCTCATTTTTATCTTGTTCTGTCTGGCTGTATGATATACAACCTTGTCTTCTTTCGCCTTAGCCATGTCGAAGCTGCTCCTTTCTAATATATTCCACGCTCACCGAACTTTTTAGCAAGCCAGTTAGCCGATAATACAAGAATCATACTTACAACAGATTTGAACAAACCTGCCGCCGTTGACAGCGAATACTGTGCTCCTCTGATACCCTTCATGTACACATAGGTATCGAAAACCTCGGCTGCCTTCACATTCAAATCATTTCTCATAAGGAAAATCTGCTCATATCCTGTATTTAAGAGTCCACCGATTCTTAAGATAAGCATCATGATAACCGTTCCCTTGATTGAAGGGAGAGTTATATTCCACATAAGTCTCCAGCGTCCTGCACCATCAATTCTTGCTGCCTCGTAAAGCTGCATGTCTACACCGGCGAGTGCCGCAAGGAAAATGATTGTACCATAACCAGTCTCTTTCCATATTGACTGTCCTACGATAAGCCCTTTAAAGTACTTTGCCTTGCCAAGGAAATTGACAGGATTGCCTGTGAGCTTGGTTATGATCATGTTCACAATACCATCGTTTACATTTAAAAGCTGATATGTAATACTTGCCACGATAACCCATGAAATAAAGTGTGGTACATATATAAATGTCTGTACCACTCTCTTGTAGCCCGAATGTCTTATCTCATTTAAGAAGAGTGATAAGATAATCGGTGCCGGGAAGTAAAGCACAAGGCTTAAAAGCGAAATGCCAAGTGTATTCTCCAAAAGCATCATAAAGTCGGCACCTCTGAAGAAATTTCTGAAGTTCTGCCAGCCTACGAACTGGCTTCCAAAAATACCCTTGAATGGGCTATAGTTCTGGAAGGCTATTATAATGCCTGCCATAGGAATGTAGCGGAAAATAATAAAGTATAAAAGTCCCGGTAAAAGCATCAGGTATAATCCCTTGTGATGAAGAACGAATTTCCAGAACGGAATTTTCTTTTCCATCACTATAGCGGAACCGGAGGACTTTCTTTTATTTGTCTTTGCCATTTTTCCTCCCTCTTTCTTAATAATGATTTTTTTTGCTGTGATCTGTATTTGCCTGCCCGGCATCCACAATCACCGCCTTTAGGCAAATATTACATGATAATCGCTGTTACATCAATAATCAGAATCTCACTTTTTATGCATATATTTCAATTATTACATTGTAAACACTTACATTTTGTGCATTTTGACCATAAAAAACAAAAAATAATCATTCTTCATCAGGTCTTTTTGTGCCGCATGTTAAGAATGATTATTTATTTTTAAAAATATTTTTATGTTTTTTTATATGGTTTTTCTTTTATTTATCTTTTTTTAAATTCCTGACGGTATTTTCCCGGAGTCATGTCCGTCATCTTACTGAAAAATCTGATAAAATTCTGTGCGTTCGTATACTTAAGCTTCTCAGCTATTGCCGCAACACTCATATCAGTGGTTGTGAGAAGTTCCTTCGCACGCTCTGTCTTATACTGTGCTATGTACTCCGTGAATGTCATTCCGGCCTCATTCTTTATAATCTTCCACAGATAATTCGGATGATAATCCAACATTTCCGCACACTCGGACAATGTTATGTCTCCGTCCTTCTCACAGACAACCTGTTTTATCCTCTCCATAAGCTCACCGGAGCGGCTTCCCTGTGCCTCATCGATTGAAAGTATAATCGGTTCAAGCACATCTGCTCGCAGATACTTTTTGAGTCTGCCTGAATCGTATATTTGGCTCGCCTTTGAGAATATATCGGAATCATTGATGCTCTGTCCCGGCACTGCACCAAGCTCTGACGGAATCATAAGCACCGTCATAATCATTCGGTAGACATATACATAATTATCATTTCCTACCCCATGATTGAACATATCGTCAACAAACTCATCCATATACCTTGCAGCACTCTCCATATCACATTTCTCGACAGCCTCCTTGATTTTCTTTTCAAGAACCGTGTCATAATTATAATGTGATGTCCTGCTGCCGTCCTCAGGCGAATAAAATACAAGCCCTTCCTTGCCCCTAAGCTTAGGCTCAACAGCCTTTCTCGCTTCCTTGTATGCACTTCTGAGCACTCCAAGTGTTTCCTTTATCGAGCTTACACCCATAACAAGCTGCAAATCAGGATTTTCCTTGGCAAGATAGAGATTTATCGAGTTGTACAGTCTCTCCATCTTCATATTAAGCATAACTTCACCGTCTGAGGCTGCTGTAAATACCAGAACATTGGAGTGAAAGACAACCGGAAGGTAAAACAATTCATTGATATCGCCCGTGAACCTTCCGATCAGCTCCTTAACCAATGCGTCATCGACCGGCTCATAGGTATTCCTGTTTCGAACAATTCCGACTGCCGCCATATAGAACCGCTTTGCAGAAAAATCAAGCTGTTCCATATTTCTCTTCAATTCTTCCCCGCTCAGTTCTCCTTTAATCAATGCCATGGTCGTCATGACCAGAAGCTTTTCCTTATGCGCCTGAGACAGTTCCTCCGCCTGTTCCTTATTGCTGACAAGAATATTGACCTGCCTTGCGATATTTTCAAGCTCATTTCTTCTATGAGCTGCAGCGGGCTGTCTCTCCTGCGCCGGTACACTCTCTTCCATGCGAATCGTGTTCTCCGCATCAATATGTCCGGCAAGGCTTCCGACCTTTCCGGCAAGTGCCGCCACAGGCTGATATAGCTTTCTCGATGACCAAAAAACAGCTATGAACATGGCTGCCGCTAATATGATGATAATGAGTGTTCCGCTCCATATACTGTCAACATCTCCCCATGCCGAGCTTATATCTCCCGCAATATAATAACTCATTCCGAGAACCTTTGAATACTTTTTCACAACCGTATACGTCTTACCGTCAGAAAGTCTCACGGTACTCCCCGACATTGATGTGAACTTCCGTGCAAGCTCGTCATTTGTCGAATAAATTATATTCCCGTCATCCATCACAATAGCACCATCAAACTTCGAGAGGTTATTGCTGACCTTTGCAATAAGTCCATTGTAATCAATCTTTATTATACTCATGGCATCCGAATTAAGCCCGATTGTAGGAAGTCTCATGATAAAGCACAAGCCCTCATGGTCCGCATATTCTCTCGGAACCATACTTTGACCATAACCGTCAGGATTAAAATTCCAATAATATGGATTGAAAAAAGACCTGTTGGTTTTATACAGTGCTTCCACATCCGATTTGTTAATCAGTTTATCATACGGATACATGCCTCTTGAGCTATACACCCACCCTGTCCTAAAATTAACAATCGTAAAACCGCTCACATACTCTGAAAATACCGAATTGCCGTTTAACACATCCGATATCCCTATAAGCTTAGAATAATCTGAATATCTTGCCTCATTCTCAACAAACCATTTTACTCTGTCATCCGATGCCGCACCGACATAGTATCCCTGAAGCTGTGCCAGAAGCTCATCCAAATTGCCCTGAAGCTGTGATGCCGCCGCCTCAGTTGAAATTTCCAATTTTTCGTGGCTTTTTGAGACATATATATATGTAGCAAATGCACTCAGAAGCACAAGCGGAAAAAAAGTAAGAACAAACTGGTACAAGAATATTCTCATCTCATACCAGCTCAGTCTGTACCTGTGTTTTAAGTTGTCATTACCAGCGGATAAAGCCAAAAAAATTACCCCCTTACATATTTAACAAAATAATACTCCAAGTCAAAGTAGGTCTGCTCCTCACTCTCCGACTCAATATGCCAGTCCGCATCGTTGTCAAGATTAGGAAAATATCTGTCTGCCTGATAGGTATAATCAATCTTTGTGATATATGCCGTGTCACAATACGGGAGAAGCTCCTCATATACGGATTCCCCTCCTATGACGTAAACATCCTCGGTATTGTACTGCTTAAGCTTATCAAGAAGCTCCTCAATGCCGTAAACAAGTTCCGCATCCTTTACCCTGAGTGCTCTGTCACCGGTAAGTACTATATTGGTACGGTTCTTAAGCGGCATTCCGTTCGGGAATGTCTCCATAGTCTTTCTTCCCATCACAACAACCTTTCCGGTTGTGATCTTCTGAAACCACTTCTGGTCGTTGGGAATTTTTACCAATAATTCATTTTTGTATCCTATTGCCCAATTTGCGTCAACCGCCGCTATTACATTCATCTGCCTGTTAACCCTCCGCATCGCTGTCACATAGTGATTATTTTACCTCCGCATCGCTGTCACATAGTGATTATTTTACCTTCTCATAAATTTCCGACGGCACATATGCCTTAACGGCTATCCCCGACTCAGTATACTCCTCCGAGAGAAGCTGACCAAACTTGCGGATAAGCTGTATCTTCCCTGCCATATCATAAGGATAGACTGTCTCTATATATATCTTCTGTGCCCTTAATATCTCCTCTATTGCGCTTTTCAGCTCATCGAGTCCCTCTCCCGTTTTCGCCGAACCGTATATTACACGCTCGGCCTTAAAGTCCTTTGGAAGCTCATCACATTCACACTTATCTCTCTTGTTGAATAAGGTGATAACCGGCTTATCTCCTGCACCTAAATCTGCAAGTGTCGAATATACCACATGCATCTGGGTATCCATCTGCGGACTTGAGCTGTCGACAACATGCACAATTATGTCAGCATATTTTGCCTCCTCAAGAGTACTTTTAAAAGCCTCAATAAGATGATGAGGGAGTTTTCTTATAAATCCTACAGTATCCGTCATCAGCACATTCTGCCCGCTCTCAAGTTCAATTCCCCTTGTCGTAGGGTCAAGAGTGGCAAAAAGTTTGTCCTCCGCAAGCACCCCTGCCTGAGTAAGCTTATTGAGCAGCGTAGACTTACCGGCATTGGTATAACCTACAATTGCCGCCACCGGCACCGAGCTTCTCATTCTCTGTGTCCTTGCAAGGCTCCTGTGGCTCTCAATATCCTCAAGCTCACGTCCAAGCTGTACTATTCTGTCCTTGATAAGACGCCTGTCCAGCTCAAGCTTCTTCTCTCCCGGACCTCTTGTACCTATTGAGCCTGCCATATTGCCTCCGACCCTTGAAAGTGAACTTCTGAGTCCCACCAGCCGTGCAAGGCTGTATTTAAGCTGTGCGGCCTCAACCTGTATCTTGCCCTCACTTGTAACGGCACGCTTTGCAAATATATCAAGTATGACCATGGTTCTGTCCATGACCTTCATCATCAGCTCGCTTTCTAAGTTGCGAAGCTGTGCAGGCGAAAGTTCATCATCACATACAACTCCTGTTGCGCCTATTCTCTCTGCCAGCTCACGTACCTCCTCTATCTTGCCCGTTCCTATATATGTTCCGGGATGAATCGACTCACGATTCTGTATTACCTTCTCTAGTGTAACTGCCCCCGCTGTCTTAACAAGCTCCTCAAGCTCGTCAAGCGATTCCTCCGTGTCATCATTCTCGGATGTGCATACTCCTATCAGGATAACCTTCTCTACGTCTTTAGCTGTATCAATAAGTTCTGCCATATAGTCCCCCATTTCTGAGCAATCTGTATTCTATCTTGAACTGAGGAAATCATATTCATGCGTTGCAGCCACATCCTCCGGATATACCTTAAGATATTCACCGAACTTGTCATACGCCATGGCATACTGATGCAGATACTCATAACAGCATGCCTGATTGAACATAAGCTCCCTCTTAGCCTCATCACTTCCAAGGGCAAGTCCGGCGCTGAAATATTCGAGTGCCGATGTGTAATCACCCTTATTCATAAAATACATTCCATACTGATTATATGCCTTGGCATCGGCAGGATAATTCTTAATGTATGAACTGTACAACTCCACTGCTTCCTCATTCTTTCCCAGCTTCTCGTATGTCATCGCCAGATAGAACTCTGCCTCCCGGCTTCCATCATCAATAGCCTTTGAAAGATACTTCTGAGCATTGTCGTAATCATTTATGATATAATACGTCTTTCCCTTCAGAAGATTGTCAGCACCATCAATCTCAAGTGCTCTTCTAAGATATGAAACAGCTCTATCCTCAAAGCCCGCCTGATGAAGACTGTAATAAATATTGTAATACATCTCATAGTCATCACCGTAAGTCTTTAGGGCTTCCTCATAATCGAGTACCGCTTCATTCTCCATCTTCTGTGAAGCATATATGCTGCCCCGCAAAAAATACTGCTGTGCAATATTATGCTTTTTTCTGATGAGAACCGTATAGCTGTCTATAGCCCCGGCACAGTCATTGTAATAACTCTGCAGTGATGCATAATACTGAAGCGAATCTATGTCTGTATCATCGTAATCACTTATATTGTCAACTATCCTGCCGAAATACTCCATCGATGAAGCATAATCCCCTGTATAGTATGATACAACTCCCATCCCCCACAATGCCGTCTTATCATCCGTGACATTTGAAAGTGCATTCAGAAATGCTTCCCCGGCTTTATCATACTGTCCAAGCTCTATATATGTTTTCCCGAGATTGGCATAGTATTCCGCACTTCCATCCTTGTCCTTCTCTGCCGCCTGAAGAAAAGTGTCTGCCGCCTTCTCGTACTGTGACGCATTATAATATTCAATACCTGTATTGTTAAGCTGTCTGGCATTCTTACCGCATGAACATAGTGTCACACAGCATACGGCTGCTAAACCGGCAATTATATATTTTTTCATCAAAAATCCTCTCTCCCACGTCGCATATTTCAAAATCATGTTATAATACTGCCGCATAATAACTATCCATAGTATAAGGCAGTTTTAAGCAAATCGTCAATGATTAATCTGAAATACGTCTGTTTTCATCTGGGGCTTCAACATTTTCATCAACTCCGATATTATCGTTCATTTCGATCTTGTCTCGTATCTGCTGCATTCTCGCATCAAGCTGGCTGATAAGCTCAGCACAGTAAAAAAGCTGCTCCGAAATATCCTCTGCCTTCTTGATATTCTTTTTATATTTGAGCTTGTGTTCGAGACTCGCCCAGAAATCCATCGCAATTGTTCTGAACTGAACCTCAACACGCATCGGCTTCTTCTTATCTGTCAGAAATATCGGAACTTCAACGATAAGGTGCACACTCCTGTAGCCGTTCGGTTTAGGATTCTTTATGTAATCCTTCATCACAATGAGCGTGATATCGTCCTGATCAAGAAGATAATCTATAAGATCATAAATATCATCTGGAAACGAACATATAACACGTATGCCTGCTATATCATTAAGCTCTTTCTCAATATTATCAACCGAAAATCCGATTCCTCTTCTGTTAAGCTTCTCTATTATACTCTCAGGTGTCTTAAGGCGGCACTTAATAGACTCAAAGGGATTTCTGCTCTTCCTCAGTGAAAGTTCCTTGTTAAGCACGTCAAGCTTGGTCTTAACCTCAAGCATGGCGCACTCATAATACATCATAAGCTCTCTGAACCGCTTCATCTCACCTCTGTCAAAGTATTCCTTAAACACCTCAAGCTTATATTCATCAATTATCTCCATGATATTACCTCCCGCTGCACTACAGCTGCTTATTTTCCCGGCTCACCCTGATTTTTGCCGCTTATCAGATATCTGTCAATCACATTGTCCGTCATCCATGTTATCACAGGTCCCAATGCAAGGGACATGATAACCGTTACAACCCCTATTGTTGAGCCAAGTGCCCATCCTGCAGCACATACTACCAAATCATAGCATATTCTGACGACGCGAAACGGAACCTTCTTAATCTTATCAGCCAATATGTAAGATATGGCATCATAAGGCGATGTTCCAAGCGAAGCCCCCATATATGCCGAAGCCGCCAGAATGAACAGCGCAAGCGCCGGTATCATGACAAACACTCTCACCGTAATTGAATCAAACAATGCGGCCGGCATCCATTTATCATTAACCCATGTAAAGAAGTCAAAGCTGTATCCGACAAGAAACATATTAGCGAGTGTTCCCCAGCCAATCTGCTCCTTCGCGAATATGAATACAAAGATAAACAGAAAAGAATTAAAAAGAGCCTGCCATGTACCAAGGCTTATCCCCAGAAGTCTCGACATTCCGAGATTGAACATGGTACATGGATCTGTTCCGAGATTGGTCCTGTTAAGAAATGACAATGCCAGCCCCATCATAATTACTGCACATATTACCAAAACAAGTCTTCTTTTATCCACATTGCGAAATTTCATATCCACAGATTTCCCCTTCTTCAGTTTACGTTACCTCCAAACGGTCCGCCATTTTTAAACACCTCATGGTCACCCAGGTAATTCTTCTCATTCGTTCTTGACGCGTGATAGTCTTCTTCGAGCTTTCTTGATGCATCCAGAACCTCTTTTTCAAAATCTCTTGACGACATTAAACGGCATCCCTGACCTCTTATTATTATCTGTTCAAGTCCGTCGGATGTAACTACGGTAACGTCATACTTAGAACCGTTCTCATGTGCAAATCTCTCTATATATCTGTCAGCCGTCTCGGCCTCCTTAGTATACACGACATGAATATTATGGTAGTCAAGATACTCTGTCTCATGTCCCGGCACACGGTAGGCATCGAACACCGCTATCAGATTAATTTTCTTTATGCCCTGATAATTGCACAGGATGTCAAGAAGTTTTCCTCTTGCACCGTCAATATTGGCTGCCGCCACACTCTTAAGGCTCTCCCATGCAAACACGACATTATATCCGTCCACCAGAAGATACTTTTCCTTCTTCTCAGGCTTACCCCTACCGCGCTCAGTGCTTCCGTACTCATACACGGATGCTCCTGACGAAGTCTTCTTCCACTGCTTTACCGCTCCCTTATCATGGCTGTTGGCATGTGATGTTCTTGCAATTATAGCGTCTATCTCATCGGTGCCGAGAGCATAGTAATCATCCGAAGCATTCTTCTGCCTTCCTGCTGCCTCAGGACTTATGAGCTTTAACTCCTCCTCATTCAGGTCCCTCAGACTTCCGTCATCTAAAAGCATTGCCTCAAGGTGCATATAATCCTCCACCTCATTCCACGGCACAATAAAACCTGAACCATGCGCACAAAAAACCGACGACGACGGATTAGCGGTATCTGCATCTGCATCGTACATTTTCTGAGCAATGACCTCTTCAGGATTATGACACATATCATATCCATCGGAAAACAATGTCAAATGCCCTTCACCTCCCGTGTAGGCATTCACATCCCTCTGATAATTTCTCATAGTGGCAACCGGAGCACGTCCTGTCAGAATTGCCCTGCCATCTATGAGCTGTGGCGGGTCACACTTTCCATACATCCTCTCCACATCGGTCATCGCACGCCCAAGATAAGTCTGAGGAAGTTCAAGAGTAAAGCTGTAATACGGCTCTAACAGTACATTCTCCGCTTTCATAAGTCCCTGCCTCACGGCTCTGTACACCGCCTGTCTGAAATCACCGCCCTCAGTATGCCTCTGATGTGCCCGTCCCGTAAGGAGAGTAAAATGAATATCGGTAAGTACGGAGCCTGTAAGCACTCCCTTGTGCTCTCTCTCCGCAAGATGCGTCATTATCAGTCTCTGCCAGTTACGGTCAAGTATATCCTCTCGACATTCCGAGGCTATTGTAATCCCGCTTCCTCTCTCTCCGGGTTCAATAAGAATATGTACCTCAGCATAATGTCTCAACGGTTCAAAATGTCCGATTCCCTCACTCTTTCCGGCGACAGTTTCCTTATATACCACACTGCCCTCGTCAAACTCTGCATTCACTCCGAATCTGTCTTTTATAACACTCTTTAAGACCTCCGTCTGTACCTCACCCATGAGCTTAACGTGAAGCTCCGCCAATTCCTCGCTCCACACTATATTAAGCTGCGGTTCTTCCTCCTCAAGCTCCTTAAGATACATAAGAAGCTTTGCCGGAGTTATATCATCAATCGGCTTAATTCTATAGTCGAGCACCGGTTCAAGCACCGCATGCACGTTGCCGACAGCACATCCAAGTGCCTGTCCCGGGTATGTCGCGCCAAGTCCCGTCACAGCACACACCATCCCCGGATATACCGTATCGCATGTCTCATATCTGCTGCCCGAATATATTCTAAGCTGTGCGGCTTTATCATCTCCTATAATCTGTCTCACCTTAAGAAGTCCGGATGTCACCTTAAGATATGTCAGCCTGTTATCCTGCTCGTCCCTCGATATCTTATATACCCGTGCACCAAACTCATCCTTAGGATACTCCGGCATAATCGTGTACCTGTCAAGAAGCTCAAACAATCTGTCAACATTTGTCAGCTTGAGTGCAGAGCCAAAAATACACGGAAATACCTTTCTTCTCCTCACAGCCTCCGCCATGGTACGCTCATCCACCACGCCTCTGTCCAAAAATTCCTCCATGCATGGTTCATCGCACATTGCAAGATTCTCATAAAGCTGTTCCTTATCCTCATCAAAATCTATGCAGCAGCCCGAAAGCTCATGTTGAAGCTCGTCAATAAGTCTCTCTCTGTCCGTCCCCTGACGGTCCATCTTGTTTATGAAAATAAAAGCAGGAATATTATACTGTGCAAGAAGCTTCCACACAGTCTTCGTATGAGCCTGAACCCCGTCAGCTCCACTTATGACAAGTACCGCATAGTCTAGAACCGCAAGTGTTCTCTCCATCTCCGCCGAAAAATCAACATGTCCCGGAGTGTCAAGAAGCGTAAAATATGTATGCTGCGTCCTTATAACTGCCTGCTTGGCAAATATCGTAATTCCTCTGAGTCTCTCAAGCTTGTCCGTGTCAAGAAAGGCATCCTGATTATCCACTCTTCCCGGCTTTCTTATCACGTTTCCCGTATATAAAAGTCCTTCCGACAATGTCGTCTTGCCTGCATCAACATGTGCCAGCATTCCAATAACTATATTCTTCATTCCCTGTCTTTCCAATCACCTGACATGAGCTTATCATACTCAGCCCTTGTCAGTTTTCTGTATTCTCCTGGTGCCAAGCTCTCATCGAGCCTTACGCCGCCGATTTCCAATCTCTTAAGAAATATGACACGGCAGCCTTCGGCGAGCATCATCCTCTTGACCTGATGCTTACGTCCCTCATATATCTCCAGTTCGGCTGCAAATACCGGTCTGTTCCTGTTATATTCGTTGTCACGAAAGCGCTTCTTAGGAACAAATCTCTTCTCGAAGTCCTCATACCTTCCGTTCTCGGTCACTGTAAGCTTCGCACCCTTCGTGAGCTTGTCCTCACCCATAAGCTGCTGACCACCTTCTATGCGCGCTGCCGCCGCCTCATCAAGCCTGCCTGTCGCAAAAAGATAATACACCTTAGGTGCATGATGTCTCGGATGCATAAGCTTCTGGTCAAATTGCCCGTCATTGGTGAACAAAAGCAGTCCCTGCGTATCCTTGTCAAGCCTGCCGACCGGAAACAATTCATCGGCAAGCTCCTTCGGGAAATACTCCATAACCGTCTTCTGACTTGCATCGCTTCTTGCCGTTATACAGCCTCCCGGCTTATTCATCATGTAATACAGCTTATCCTGAAACATAAAAAGCACCAATCCTTTAATCACTATGCATGATTATAACAGATTGGTGCCATTATTTGTAGTCAATTTTTGTGTAATTTTAATGAAATTTACTTAATCTTGTCATATAAGAACTGCTCAGGAAGTGTAACCTTGAAGTCTCTTGCAAGGTGTCTGAAATCATCAGGCTGAATTGTCTGCAGCTTGGTAGGACTCATTGAGAGCATCTTGACAAGAATCTCGGCCGACTTTTCAACCGTATGCATAAGTCCGAATGTGAGGTCAAAATCCTCACCTGCGGCAAACATTCCATGATGAGCCCATATAGCAACATCATACTTCTTCATGAGCTCACTTGTCGCAACAGCTATGTCTCTTCCACCCGGAACCATCCAAGGAACAACACCCACACCGCTTGGGAATACTACAGGACACTCCGTAGCCATCTCCCAAAGCTCTCTTGTAAACACCTGATCATCAAGAGGAAGAACAAATGTAAGTGCAATGATGTTGGTTGTATGAGCATGATATATTACTCTGTATCTTCCGTCAGTGAGAACCTTCTTGACCTCATGATTCATAAGATGGGACGGAAGCTCACTTGTAGGTCTGCCGCCATTTACAAGCCCCCATACAATACGGTACTTCTCACCTGTGCTGTCTATCTCTATCATGCACATTGAATCCTCAGGCTTGATTGCCACGTTGCGGAAATACTTGCCGCTTCCTGTCACAAGGAAATACTCTCCGGCAAGCTTAGGTACGCTCGTTCCGATTGGCTGCCACTCCTTAGGCCAGAGGAATGTTCTTACTGCCTCAACCTCCTCAGGCTTGACACGATAAGAAAGATTACCGCCGTTTCTCTCATGCCATCCCTGCTGCCAGCCATCATCTGCCATTCTGATAAAGCCCTTTACAAATTCAACATCTAAAAAGTTCATAATAACCTCCTGCATTGGTTTACTTTAAAATCGTCATAATCAAACATAAAACAAATCAAAACCACATCTTGTATCTATACAATACTACTATTCATGTGAAAAATAAACAACCTTATTTGCAAAAAAAGTGTTTGTTTTTGCTTGTTATGTATTTATCAAGCATAAAACAGCTGTTTTCATAAATAAAAGCAAAAAAATACCACATACAGACACAAAACAACCATATTGTGTCACGTCCGTATGCGGTATTTTACATTCTAATGCAGTCAATCACTTCTTCATTGCAGAAACAACCTCTGAAATCTTGCCAATTATATCCTCAATGTCCTTATTTACGGAAGAACTCTTCTCCGAAAGCTTACCAACCTCACCGGCAACTACCGAGAAGCCTGCTCCCATCTCTCCGGCTCTTGCAGCCTCTATGCTTGCATTGAGTGCAAGAATCTTCTGCTTGCTCTGTATCGAACGAAGTTCGCCGGTCTTTTTCTTAATTTCTTCAACAAAGTGGTTCGCCTCATCAACACCGCTTGTGAGACTGTTAATGATTTCACCGTTAACTTTGCTTGAATACTCGGCATTGATAAAGTTATTGAGAACCTGTCCCAACAGCTCTGCCGATGCATTGATAGACTCCTCTGTGCGCACATTGACCTTGGCGAGTGCATCTATGTACTTATCCTCATCCACTCCTATCTCTCTTGCAACCTGTCTGAACTTATCCTCATCAGGATGCTCAGGAAGAACCTGCCCACCGATAACAGAACCTACCTTCTCGCCATTCACTGTAAGGTCTATTCCGAAATCAATAAGACCTGCATGGCAATGATATACACCCTTACCTTCTCTGTCACACTTCTCACATCTTCTGCAGCCTTCCTTGCTGCCTCTTGTCAGCTTTATACAGAAATCGGTAAAATTATAGCAATCGGATATGTACTTTCCGTCCGTACCTACTGCCACTGTCGCCAGCCCTGTCGCCAAAGCCCAATTCTTCATAATTGCTTCGAATTTGTTCATGTCAGCAAAATCCCTAATCTCCATATGCTACCTCCTACATTCATCCTCGCTCGATAAATCTCCTATTAGTAAAGCGGACATTCGCAATCCGCTTTCGCTACTTGCTCATGAACGCATTCGCTTTGCGAACTGTCAGTGGGAGCTTTTAACTCCCACTGACATAAGCATCCCCCTTACCCCCGCTTAGTGCTCTACACACTTGAAGCGGGGGATTGCTTATTCTGCGTTCAAAAAAAGATATTTTTGATTTATTTTGTTATACAATTATAACATATTTATTCCTGAAAATAAACATTTTTTGTATTATTTTATATAAAAAAAGAAGATACCTCAGGGCATTCCTCGTAGCGTTTTAGATGTAATCTGAACTGCTTTTGCTATTACGATTCCGGTGTAAAGCGGACAGCCATGGAGGGCTGAACATGATATACACATAAAAATCGCAGCCATGACTCAAGGAATCATGACTGCGATACCGTGTCAGTATATACCTTTGTAGTTAAATCAGCTCACCCTGCATATTAATGGCAATGTCCCTTGCATCTGCTGCAATCTCCGCCACATACAGGTGATTTACCCGACTTCTTATCTTTTACCATACCATGGATAATAAGTCCAACAACTGCTGCAAGCACTGCCGCTACTATCACTGTTCCCATATCCTATGACCTCCTATCTTTATGTTAGTGTAATCTAACTCGGTTTGAAAGTCAACAGTTTTTTAAAGAGAATACCAGCACATTACAAGAATAATACTTATAACGAGGAATAACACGCCGATAATCAATGTCGAATACATCGGCTTGGTATTACGTCTGTCCATCTTATCCTGCTTGTAATCATAGTAGCTCTTGCTGCTCCTGTCCAAGCCCATTCCCGGTATAATCGCGTGTGCTCCCTTGCGGAACGCATAGCCGAATATATCAAAAAAGCCCGTAGTCGATACCCACATAAGAATACCGAAACTGATATAGAGCATCGCCGTCACCGAAAATCCGTCGCACACACCCTTGAATCTGTCTGCCAAGGCAAGCTCTGAATTGAACGAACCTCTGAAATTCATCACAATAAGTGAGAGGATAAGTGCTATTACAGTCTGCACAAGATATTTTATCCAATTATTTTTCAGAAACGTAACAAACTTATTGCCATTATCTGCCATTATTTATTAAGCTCCAACCGGTATCTGTCAAACTCCTCCTGATTACAGTGAACAAAATGTCCCGGTGCAACCTCTCTGAGTGTCGGCTGCTCCTTAGTGTAATCATGGTCGCGAAGAGGAACGTATGTTATTCTCTTACGCTGCTTCTCATAATCAGGATCTGGCATAGGAATCGCTGAGAGAAGTGATCTTGTGTAAGGATGAAGCGGATGTGCAAACAATTCATCCGATGTTGCAAGCTCAACAAGCTTACCGAAGTACATAACACCGATTCTGTCGGAGAAATACTTAACTACCGACAAATCATGTGCAATGAAGAGAACGGTAAGACCCATCTTATGGCGAAGGTCATCAAGAAGATTGATAACCTGTGCCTGAATGGATACGTCAAGTGCACTTACAGGCTCATCGGCAATGATAAGCTCAGGATTCATGATAACAGCTCTGGCAACACCTATACGCTGTCTCTGACCACCGGAGAACTCATGAGGGTATCTTCCGGCATGCTCTCTTACGAGACCTACCATCTCAAGTACCTCATATACCTTCTCATCAATCTTTTTCTTGTCCTTCTCGCCTCTGATTATAAGTCCCTCAGCGATAATCTGTCCTACCGTCATACGAGGATCAAGAGAGGCAATCGGATCCTGGAAAATCATCTGAATCTCTGTGTTGAATTTCTGTCTCTTATGGTCAGCCCGTGCAGACTTAATCTCTGCACGCTGCTTGTCTATATATTCCTTTAGCTCGCTCTTCTTCTTGGTGAGTTCAGCCTTCTTCTCAGTCTCGCTGAGCGCAGACTTCTTAATCACCTCAACATCAGTCTTGTACTGTTCCTGGGCTGTTTCAATATTATTCTTATAGGAAAGGGTTCCTGCTGCAATTCTCTTACCCTTAAAATAAATATTTCCGGATGTAATATTGTAGAGCTTTATGATGGAACGGCCTGTGGTAGTCTTACCACAGCCTGACTCACCTACAAGACCGAACACCTCGCCCTTCTTTATATCAAAACTGACATCATCAACAGCCTTATTAATCTTAAAGTACTGACAAAGGTGCTCTACACGTAATAATACTTCTTCATTCTCATTATTCGGCATTTACGGCACCTCCCTTAGACTTCATTCTGGCAATACGCTCTGTAATAATCTTAGGAAGCTCAACCTTAGGAGCATCCGGATGTAAGAGCCATGTTGCCGCATAATGTGTATCACTAATCTTGAACATCGGCGGCTGCATCTCAAAATCAATCTGAAGCGCATACTTGTTACGGTCTGCGAATGCGTCACCAACCGGTGGATATATCATGTTAGGAGGCGTTCCCGGAATAGCCTCGAGCTTCTCATTGGTATCCACATCAGGCATAGCTGAAAGCAGTGCCCAAGTATATGGATGTGCAGGAGCATAGAATACATCCTGGCATGTACCCGTCTCTACAATCTTACCCGCATACATAACTGCAATTCTGTCCGCCATGTTGGCAACAACACCGAGGTCATGTGTGATGAATATGATTGAGAGGTTACGATCCTTCTTAATCTTGTTGATGAGTTCAAGTATCTGCGCCTGAATTGTAACATCAAGTGCCGTCGTAGGCTCATCACAGATAAGAATATCCGGGTCTGCCGCAAGTGCTATGGCGATAACGATACGCTGTCTCATACCGCCTGAGAACTCGAACGGATACTGGCGGTATCTCTTTCTCACATCAGGAATACCAACCTCCTCCATAAGCTTGAGAGCCTTATACTTAGCCATAGACTTTGTAATCTTCATAACAACACCGGATGCATTGTTCTTAAAGAACTTAATAAGCTCACTTGTCTCATTCTGATAATTTCTTGAATCTGCTGTCTCAAGAACCTCCTTATAATGGTTCTCAAGTCTCTCTATAAGGTCAACAATATTCTCCTGAACAAGGTCAAGGTCAACTGCCGTAGAAGGTGCAACCTTCCATGAAGGCGTCTTTCCCTTGGCAACAAGCTTCTCATACTTAGCTGACTGATTAGCATGCTTCTTCGCGGCTGTGACATTCTTGTTGATACCCGTAAAATATGAATTTATGAGAATCTTTAAGGTACTGCCGAATGTGTAGGCAACACTGTCCTTGTGAATCTCAAGCTTATCTATCGATGCATCGATAGCCTTTGCCATGATTGCTGCTGCGTCAAGACATACCTTCTTATCAAGCTTGTCAGCCTCGAATACTGATTTCTGCTCTGCAACAACCTTGAGTGCCTCCTTCTTGAGCTCATTGTACTTCTTTGCATTATGCTCAAGAGCGCCTGCTGCGCACTCACGGAAGTTATCAATAAAGTGCTCATCAGCATACTTTCTGAGGAAATCATTGAGTTCCTTTACGCTCTTCTGCGGAAGAGGTTCATTTGCGAACGTGATGTAATAGCCCATACTGAAAAAGTCAGGCTCATCCTTCTTAACAGCAGTCTCAATAATCTTATCCATCTCCTTGAGAACACGAGGTACCTCAACGTAGTTTCTGCTCTTTATCTCACTACCTGATACACTGTTGAGCTCGCCGATAAGTCTTTTAAGCTCGGAAGCCTCCTCGCCGTTTACAACCCAGTCATTGAAAGAGTCACCCGCAAGACGTGCAACCTCCTTCAATGTGTACTTCTCATCCTCAAAGGCATTCTTCTCAATATAGAAAAGAATATCCTTTATCTCATCATGAGCCTCAAGTGCTGCCTCATGTGCCTCATTGTAAGCCTGCTCAAGCTCAATGTGCTTGAACTCGAATTTATCGAAGTTCTTACACATCTGTCTTAACTCCTCAGCCTTAACTGAATTGCCTGCCGCCTCTGCCTCAACCATAGCATCCGCTAAGAGAGCAAGTGTATCGTTGAAAGCCGAACGACATGATTTCTGACGTGCCTTACCCTTTAAGAGCATCGCCTCTGTAAGCTGCTTACCGATACGCATGATAGGGTTAAGGGATGACAACGGATCCTGGAAAATCATGGCTATCTTATCACCGCGGACATGATAGAACTCATCCTCGGAGATACGAAGAAGATCCATGCCATCGTATATTATGGAGCCACTCTCCACTATAGAGTTACCTGCAAGGATACCGAGTATTGCCTTGCTGGTAACTGACTTACCGGAACCGGACTCTCCTACGATTGCAAGAGTCTCACCCTTATTTAAATCAAAGCTTATATTTCGAACAGCCTGTACCTTTCCCGCCGGAGTACGGAAGGAAATGACAAGATTATTAACTGATAACTTTTTTTCCATTTTGTATTATTCCTCCGTTCCTCTTAAGGATGGGTTAAACGCATCACGAAGACCATTTCCGAACAGGTTGAATGAAATCATAAGTAAGGAAATGACAATCGCCGGGAAAAATATAATGTGCGGATAAGTTGAAAGAAGCGGCTTACCTGCTGATAACATACTTCCGAGTGATGACATTGTAGCTGAGTCAAGGTTAACAATACCTAAGTATGTCATGTTGGACTCGCTGAATATAACATTAGGAATCATAAGGATGGAACCTGTTATGATTGTACCCAATGCGTTAGGGAATATATGCTTGAACATAAGTCTTGAATCCCTTGCACCAAGTGTGCGGGCTGCAAGAATATATTCCTGATTCTTAAAACGATAAAACTGCATACGAACACGGCTTGCCATGCCAATCCAGCCTGTGAGCACGAACGCGAACAGGAAAGATATGACTACACCAACCTTGCTTGCAAGATGGAGCTGGAAGAGCGTTACAACTACTACGAAAGGAACACCGCTCAGGATATCTGAGATACGCTCCATTATAAGGTCAATCGCACCGCCGTAGTATCCTTCAACAGCACCATATATGGCACCGAGGAAAAGATTGATTGCAGACACACCAAGGGCAAGTAAGATTGAGAATCTTACGGCCTTTGCAAGTCTTGTGAGAATATCCTGACCATAAGCGTTGGTTCCGAAAAGGAATGAAGGCTCATGACCGTATCTGTACTGGAAGTAGTTGTATGTGAATACACGAACCTGATATGACTTGGCTGTTGATGTACCACCCACAACAGCGTAACGGTAGGAGCCGTCATCGCCGGCAATACGGATACTGTCATAATCATCCGCACCCTTTGTCTTGTAAATCTCAATAAAATTACCGTTCTTGTCAAGCTTTGGAAGTCCCTTGTTGGTACACTGATACCAGATGTTGGCATCATTTTTAAGCGTAGCAACCTTGAGGGATGATGTATCGACTGCAGGATAGATTACCTGCACGCCCGTCTCATTCTGCCAAGCCTGAATTGCCTGATAATCCTGTGCGGAAAGTGTCAGGTAAATCATGCCGTTCTTTAAGTAAGAATCTGTTCTTACCTTATAGTATGTTGCATTGTTATTGGCTGCATCCTGAAATGTCGAGTATACCTCGGCAGTAGGATTGTGTCCTGTCTCCACAGCAATGGCTTCTCTTCTTAAATAATCGCCCTCCGAGAGTGTCTCTTTGGAGCAGCCGTCCCAGCCTGCCCATGCAAAAAGGCGACTCTTCGGAAGAAGCTTGCCGTACTGTAAGTATGTCGTGTCCGTAGCTGCCTTCGTGTAATTGTTCTCACAAAAAATCGGAATAAATATTGCAAACAATACAAGTGCAAGAATAATGTAAGCCGCAACAACGGAACTCTTATTCTTTGCGAACCTTCTCATGGCATCCTTGAAGTAACCTACAGGCTTAGTCTCAAGCTTCTTGTCATGAATTGACTCATCTCTCTTGTAGAACTCGAATTTCTCCTTAGGGATATTCGTATAATCTGTATTCTTTTTAACCATCTTAACGCTCCCCCATTCTGATTCTCGGATCGACGATACCGTAGCTGATATCCACAACGATTCCGGCAACAAGACCTATCAATGTGTAAAATACTGTGAGCAGCATAAAGAAGTTATAATCTCTTCCGTTGATGGAGTTAAGGAAGAGCTGTCCAACACCCGGAACACCGAAAATCTGCTCAATGATAAGAGAACCGCTCATGATTCCGACGAACTCACCGAGAATCATCGGGAATATAGGTACCATGGAGTTACGAAGTGCGTGACGCACGGTAGCCTGTGAACGTGTAAGTCCCTTAGTTCTTGCAAGGAGCATAAAGTCGCTTGTAAGTACCTCGGAGAGCTCAGCTCTTGTGTACCTTGCAAAGCCTGCGATACTACCAAAGCTCAGTGAGAGGATTGCCGGAACCGCCGACTTAAGCATTGCCGGTGAGAACCAGTCCGTACCTGCCTTCAACTGAAGTGGGAAGAGCTTTAACTTAAAGCATAAAATATACTGAATAAGGAAAGCATATACAAAGCTTGGCACTGAGATAAATACCATTACGAGTGTCGAAATGGTGTAATCCTGCCACTTATTCTTCTTGAGAGCCGCATATATTCCAAGCAAAAGCCCGATAGGAATACTTAAAAGAATGGAGCAGATGTTAACCATAAGTGTTGCAGGAAGCTTAGATACGAACACGGTCCATACATCCTGCATGCGGTATAACGCCTCACTCATACCCCAGTCTCCTCCGAGAATACTTCTCTTGAGGAATATGCCATACTGCACCAGAATAGGCTTGTTGTAACCCATCATCTCACGTCTCTGTGCAACGAGTGCCGCATCCTTGCCGAACTGCTCGGCATCAATGTTAGGCAGCATCTTGATAAGAACAAAGCTGATTGTCATGATTGTGAAGAGCACAAAAAACATGAGTGCAATACGCTTTATTACATACTTTACCATATACATAAAAAATTCAACCTCCGTATTTTATTTGTATTCATGCAGCTTTCTTAAATCGGAAACCGCTTATATGATGTCCAATACATTCATGTTTATAAAAGCGGGATTTACAAAAGCTGTACAAACGCAAAAAGCGATGAAAAATACTTAGATAATAAAAATCCTTCAAAGGGGGCAGTTACCCGCCCCCCTTGACCGGATTTAATATTGATTGCTTTTTTTCCCAATAATCAATCAGTATTGCAAAACTTAGTTGTAGTTAAGCTGTCCGCCCTGTGATGCAACAAAATCAGTCCACTCAGCATCACTGTAATCGTAAGTTAAGTACTTGAAATCACCATGGCGGCCAACACCGTAAATATACTCCTCTGTGTAGAATTCAACCTGCATACTCTTAAGAGCTGCCGTAGAATTGTCAATCATAGGAATCATCTCGTATGTCTCAAGAACTGCACCCTCAAGTGCACAGAGAACTAAGTATCTCTCCTCCTGATTATCATCAGAAGTTCCAGCTCTGAATGTACTTGTTGTTCCATCTGCTGCTTTTACGGTGATTTCCTCACCCATAATAGCCTCGTTCCACTCCAATACTGAAGCAGTGTACTCAACACCGTTAAGCTCAACTGTGAGCATCTCAGATGATGTATCCCAGCATCTGTTGTAACGATAATCCTCTGATGTATATGCCTCCATGAGGTTATATGGATCAAGTGCCGAACCATTCCAGCCTACACCGAAGAGCATATCAACCTGATTAGCTCTAAGAGCATTACCGAAGCCGTTGCCAAGTGTATCATCCATTGTGAACTCTAACTTGCCCTCAAGCTTTGTTCCGACAACTGCCTCTGTGTAGCAGTTAACAAGGAACTCATAACCCTTTGTGTAGAAGTTAGTTGTGCTGTTAGGAAGACCGATCTTAATCTGAACCTTATCTCCCTCTTTCATTAAGCCCTGAGCGACAGCAATATCATAAGCCTCATCAAACTTCTCCTGTGCAAGTGCAAGGTTGTAGCCTGTGATGCTCTCGATAGCGTCATCCATTGTCTCGTACATCTTGCCTGAACCTACTTCATCTGATAAGCCCCAGAAGTCTACGAGAACCTTCTTGGCAGCCTCGCCTGAACGGTAGGACTCACCTGTCTCAGGGTTAGCAATGATGAGATCTGAGTAAAGGCTGAATGCAGCGTTGTTGGTAGGAGCTGTTGCAAGTGCGAATGACTTTCTGTCAAGTGCATAGCAAAGTGCCTGTCTGAACTCCTTAACTGTAAGAATTGTCTTATTGTAGCCTGCACCGAGGTTAGCCTGCTCTGCCTCGAGAGCTGACATTGTCGGGTTAAGTGCAATGTAGAATGTTGATGGAGCTGATGTGTAGTATGTGTAGTCGCTTGACTGATATGTCTCCATATCGTCTGCTGTAAGACCATAAGTATCAAGCTCACCGTTTAAGAACATCTCAAGTCTTGTAGCTGCCTCAGGAACACAATCACACTGGATTGTAGTTGTCTGATAGAAGCCGTCCTTAACATCATGATGTAAATCATTTCTCTCAAGTACGAACTGCTTATCAGCCTGGAAGGAAGTAAGCTTGTATGGACCGTAAGAGATTGTTGTCTCTGCGGATGTGCAGTATGAGTTCTGGTATACACCGTCAACCACTGACTCACATGACTTGTAGAGATCCTCGTTTACGAGCCATGAGCTTGTTAAGGAATAAAGAAGGTAGAAACCGCTTAACTCCTTCTCAAGCACAAGTACGAGCTCAGTATCTGAAGGTGCGAGAACACCTACAGTAGACATATCTGTCTCTGGGTAAGATGTTCCGTAGTAACAGAACTCCTGCCACTCCTGCTTAGTTGCATAATCACCAGCCTGTGCCTGATACTCTGCAGTGTCAGCAGCTCCATGAAGGTGTGCAATGATTGTGCTCAGCATAGCGGCTGTATCGACATTAGCCGGTATCCAGCCATCCTCGTTTGCAAGAGCCTTAAGAGCCTCATAAAGGTCTGTTCCATCTGCATCCTTAAATGCATCAGGATCAGAAGCATACTGATCATCAAGAACAGCTCCCCACGCTGCACCATCACTAAGGCTGAATGCAACATCATGACCATCAACGATGAATGTACCATTCTCATCTGTCTCTGCTGTATCCATATCAAAATATTCTGTGCCAACCTGTGTGTCATAAGCGTGCTGTCCCTGATAAAGATATCCCTTAGCACCTACAACTGCCATGCTGCCCTTGTATAACATATCTGCACGATAGTTCTTGGCAACAGGATTAAGTAATAACTCTGCTGATGTTACGAAATCCTGAGCTGTGATAGGAGTTCCGTCCTCCCAGCAAAGGTCGTCACGAAGAGTAATCTTCCATGCTCTGTTAACATCACCCTCCTCAAGTCCGAACTGTCCGACATAATCAGCTGTAACATCCTCAGGATCGCTCACTGCCATAGCAGGAACCATCTTGTAGCCGTCCATTGTGTCATTGTAATCGAACTCATAGAAGCCCTCTGTGATGTAGTTGAGAATATCTGTATCAATCTCTGTCTGATACGTGTGCATATTCCAGTTGGTCGGGAAATCAACGAGCGCATAGTTGTATGTATATGTTGCGCCGTCTGCCACAGGGGCATTAGTTGTTCCCTCGTCTGTTGTTCCTTCAGCAGTAGTGCCTGCTGTTGTTGTCTCATTGCTGTCAGACTTGTTACATGCTGCAAGTGAGAATACCATTGCGGCAGAAAGAGTAACGGCAAGGACACGCTTAGAAAACTTTCTCATAAAAAAATCCTCCTTGTTATATTTTAACGCATCGTTACTTTACCAAATTAAAACATTGCTGTATTTAAGAAAAAGGAATGAGACAGACCCACTCCTTTATGTTCAGAAAAACAAGCAAATATTATGTTAAATAACTCCGCATTAATAACGTAATAAGAATATATTCTATTCGCACGAATGTCAAGCTATTTTTCTTATTTTTGACTGGAAAATGATGTTTTTTATCCTGTTTTAGATCCATAGTACTAATGTTTTTTAACTATAAGTGCTACAACCTCCGTGTTGGCGGTTCCGGGGAACATATCCACGGCAACTGCTTTCTCCATGTAGTAGCCGTTCTCGTTGAACACCTCCATGTCACGCACGAGGCTTGTAGGCTTGCAGGACACATACACAATCCTCTCCACTCCGTAAGCAATAAGCTTCGGCAGTGCCTTAGGATGTATTCCGTCCCGTGGCGGATCAAGTATAAGAAGGTCAGGCTTTTCCTCAATCTCATCAATCACCTTGAGTACATCCCCCGCAAGGAAGTCGCAGTTGGTAAGCCCGTTAAGCTCTGCATTCTCCCCGGCCGCCTCCACAGCCTCACGTACAATCTCAACACCCACAACATGCTTTGCAACCGCTGCCGCAAGCTGTGCTATGGTTCCCGTTCCGCTGTATAAGTCGAACACAATCTTATCCTTCGTATCTCCTATATAGCTTCTCACGGTATCATACAGCACCTCCGCGCCGAGCGAGTTGGTCTGAAAAAATGAAAACGGAGTAATCTTAAACTTAAGTCCGAGAAGCTCTTCATAAAAGAAATCCTGTCCGTAGAGAATATCTGTCCTGTCATTGCACACCGCATCGGCAAGACTGTCATTAACGGTATGAAGTACTCCTGCTATCTTTCCCTTAAGCTGCCCGGTCGCCCCAAGTCCCGTGATAAGTGTTTCAAACCCGGCAAGCACACCGTGTTCAAGCTCCGCATCCATCTGCGAAGTGGTAACAAGGTCGACGATAATCTCCTGTGTCTTTACGGCTTTCCGTACAAGAAGATGTCTCAAATATCCTTCATGCTGAAGCTTCTTATAAAAAGGTGTTTTACAAATTGTAAAATAATCAAGCACCACCGAGAGAATCTTTCTGAAATCGGCATCCATGATTCTGCATCCGTCGACGGTCACGATATCATGAAAACTTCCGCGCTTGTGCATTCCGAGGCTTAACGGTCCATCCTTAACCTCATCGCCGAAGGAGAACTCCATCTTGTTACGGTACTCCTCAACGGCAGGACTTCCCTTGATTCCCTCGAACGTGTAATCACCGCCAACAGGTGCAAGAAGCTTTTCAATCTGTTCCCTTTTTATATTAAGCTGTTCCTCATATCTGACAGGCTGATACACACAGCCGCCGCATCTGCCGAAATGGCGGCATCTTATGCTCTCATCGACAATAGTCGACTCCCGTATGACCGCATCGGCATGGCCTTCCGCACGGCCGTTTCTGACCTTATCAATTCTTATATCAAGCACCTGCCCCGGTATAGCGTTCTTAACGGTCACTATGTCGTCACCGCACACGGCTTTTCCCTTATTAGGGAAGGCTACCGAAACCACTTTTCCTTCAATGTGCTCTCCTTTTTTCATGAATACCTTAAGCCTCCTATTTCTTATTTCCGCCAAAAAGTGCTCTCGCAAGCAGCCCCACTCCTCCGAATATAAGAACAAGGTACAAAATCCACTCATACAGTGTTATTCTTGGAAGTCTTATAGTCGTTGATGCAATAACCGACACAATTATTATCAATATTCCAAGTGCCGTCACAAGCTTAGCACCGATTGAATGCGGCTTTACAAAAAGCCACACAATTCCTATTATGAACGGTATAATAACCAGTCCCGAATTCAGATGCGCTCCAAACAGTCTTATTGAGCCGGAAAAAAATGCTGTCTGCACCTCTGCCTTGTTGGTAAACAGAAAAAGTCCTACAACCAGCATTGCCAGCCCTGCCAAAAATTCAAGTAACTCATTGCGTTCTTTTTTCACTTCTTTAATTCGCTCCTTTTCGTATGTATCGTCACACAAAACAATAGGAGGGCAGTCACTCCCTCCTATTTCAATTCATTCATATTATTCCGATGTCCCGGATAATGATATTACTTATCCTCAGGCTCTTCCTTCTCCTCCTCGAAGAAATCATCCTCGAAGTTATCATCATCGTCAAAGTCGTCATCGTCATCAAGATCTTCGTCCTCAAAATCCTCAAGATAGTCAGGTGTAAAATATCTGTATACAGCGTATGCTATACCTGCTACTGCGGCCACGAATCCGACAATTGCAAGAATCCATACCAACGGATTGCACTTTTTCTTCTCTTCAACAACAACCTGCTTCTTGCCAAGTAATTCCTTAAGGTCCTTTAAGTCCTTACCCTTAGCCTGTGCAAGTAATTCTTCCAGCTTATTCATAATACATACTTCCTTTCTGTTGATAGTATTAACATCAGTTGTAAACTTAAATATAATTTTAGCATATTATATGAAAAATATCTAGCCTATTTTTACCAGTTTTGCAAAAGAGGCAAACATTTTTTTTACTCCCGCCGTGTCGAACTGCACCGTGACCTCAAAATCCCTGCCGCCGTAAGCTATATTCGTCACCGTGCCCTCGCCGAACTTGACATGGCGCACTCTGTCGCCCTTAGTATAGCCCAACTCATCCTCACTCGCCGCAACCTGAGGTGCCCCCTTCTTAACGGCAGACATCCGATCGGCAGGTCTGTTCCATGGCAGCCCTGCGCGCATCGCATTCTCCGCCAAGCGCACTGCCGCTTCGCTTGAAAATGACTGTGGTTTTCTTATTCCCTGTCCCGATTCAAGAAGAAGCTCCTTGGGAATCTCATTTATGAATCTCGACTGTTTACACAGCATCATCTCGCCGCGTATCATGCGCTGTTTTGCCATGCTGAGCACAAGTCTCTTCCGCGCTCTCGTGATGCCGACATAGCACAGCCTTCTCTCCTCCTCAAGGTCACTTTTATCATCCGACTGGATTGCCATATAGCTTGGAAAGGTTCCATCCTCCATACCTGCAAGGTACACGCACGGAAATTCGAGTCCTTTTGCGCTGTGCAGTGTCATAAGTGAGACAATATTATTATTCTCATCCATGTTATCAATGTCCGCCACCAGTGCAACCTCCTCTAGGAAACCCGAAAGAGTAGGCATATCCGCTGTTTCCTCGTAGGCTGCCGCCTTCGAGATAAGCTCGCTTATATTCTGCATACGGTCGGCTATCTCATCAGGCTCGTCGTCATCCGCTAAGTACTCCTCATACTTAACGTCATTTATTATCTCCGAAATCAGCTCTTTTATCGAGAGCTCCCTCGACTTCGCGCGAAGCTCCGATATGAGCATACAGAAATTGTCAAGCTTCCCGGCAGCCGCCTTTGAAAGCGAAGGAATCTCGCTTCCTCTCGCCACAGCCGCATACAAGCTTATGTCATTATCCTCAGCGAACACCGATGCCTTTTCAAGCGTGGTAAGACCGATTCCCCTCTTAGGCACATTGATTATTCTCCTTACCGCAACCTCATCGCGCGCATTGTCTATCGTCTTTAAGTATGCCAGCACATCTTTAATCTCCTTGCGCGCATAGAAATTGACTGCACCGTATATTCTGTACGGAACACCGAGCTCTATAAATTTTTCCTCAAGGCTTCTCGACTGTGCATTGGTTCTGTACAGTACCGCGTAATCGTTATATGCTCCACTCTCCGCAGCATGCTCTTTTATATCGGAAACAATGCCATAAGCTTCCTCATACGCCGTATTGTATATGTTATATGCAATCTTATCTCCTGCGCCCTCATCCGTCCACAGACTCTTAGCCTTTCGCTCACTGTTATTCTTAATTACCGCATTGGCTGCATCAAGAATATTCTGCGTTGAGCGGTAGTTCTGCTCAAGCTTTATCACAACCGCTTCCGGAAATACACTCTCAAAATTGAGAATATTTTTCACGTTCGCTCCTCTGAACTTATATATGGACTGGTCATCATCTCCGACAACACACAGATTTCTGAACCTTGATGCCAGAAGACTTATAAGCTTAAATTGAGCCGTATTAGTGTCCTGGTACTCATCAACCATTATATACCGAAAGCGTTCACTGTAATAATCAAGCACCTCAGGGCATGAGCCAAACAGTTCAACCGTCTTACATATTATGTCATCAAAATCAAGTGCATTGTTGCTCTTTAACTGCTTCTGATATTCCCGATATGCCTCTGCAATCTTCCTTTTGTGGTAATCACTGCCTGCCGCAAGCTCGAACTCATCAGGCGATATGAGTTCATCCTTGGCATTGCTTATCTGTGAAAGAACAGACCTGTCCTTGTAAAGCTTCGGGTCTAAATCGAGCTTCTTTAAGACCTGACGCATTATCGTCTTCTGGTCATCTGTATCATATATGGTAAATCCGTTTGCATACCCTATCCTTTCAATATACCTTCTAAGTATCCTTATGCATGCAGCATGAAATGTCATAATCCATGCTCCTCCGGCATCAATTCCGACCAGTCTGTCAACACGTTCCCTCATCTCGGCTGCAGCCTTGTTGGTGAATGTAATTGCAAGAATATTATATGGATTAACATCCTTCTCCTCAATAAGATATGCAACTCTGTGTGTCAGCACCCTTGTCTTTCCCGAGCCGGCTCCCGCTAGCAGAAGCACAGGTCCATCCGTCGTGAGCACTCCCTGTCTTTGCTGTTCATTCAATGTATCGTAAATACTCATGTATCCTCCAAAAAAGAAACGCCGCAAAACCGTAAGCCCGGTTATATGCGGCGCTTCATTGAATACCAAATAATTAATTAATTCTGACCAACCTTAGCCTTGAGAGCTGCAAGTTCATCATCAACCTCTGATGTTGTGTAAGCACCATACTTGCGCTCGAGATCGTTAACCTCATTAACACCGCTGTTATTGAGTTCAGCCATGGCATTGGCCTCATCGAGCTTACGGTTAACCTTAGCTTCGAGCTTATCAAACGCTGAAAGACTATCTGCAGCACCGTTCACACTCGAACCAATCTTATTGATTGTCTCCTGTGTCTTTGCAACCGCAATCTTAGCCTTGAGGGCATCTCTTCTTGCGTCGAGCTGACTGATATCTGACACAAGCTTATCATGCATCTGACGCATCTTAGCGGCATTATCGGCTGCCAGCTTATATGTCTCCTGAAGAGAAGCCTGCTTAACAACAAGATCCTTCTTCTTCATGAGGAACTTCTTAGCATCCTCGTCGTTGCCTGCAAGAACAGCCTTCTCGGCATAAGCCTGCATCTTGGCAATCTCCTCGGTGCACTCATCTAACTGTCTCTTTGTCTTCGTCTCCTCTGCCATAACGGAAGCCGTCTCCTGCTTAACCTTGGCAAGGTCGCTCTCTAAATTGCGGAGATACTGGTCAATCATCTTCTCCGGATCCTCAGCCTTATCAAGAAGTGCATTGATGTTAGCCGCCATAATGTCCTTAAATCTTGAAATAATACCCATTTTTATTCCTCCCAGACTATATATTGAATATATAAATTCATACTATCACAAAACTCTCCAAAAGTCACTATATTTATTGTGGCAGTTTGACATCTTTTTCTTGTTTTATCAGCATATTTGTTTTATAATGTATCTAGACTTAAAAACTACGTCATACAGAAAAGAGGTCACGACATGTCACAGGAACGTTCCGAATTTTTAGCAGACATGCTTCACAAGCTCGCCAAGCTTGACTATATACGTCCGGGCGAGATTCCGAATATAGATTTATATATGGATCAGGTCACGACATTCATGGACTCACATCTTGAATCCACCAAGCGCAACGAGGCGGACAAGATTCTGACCAAGACCATGATTAACAACTACGCCAAGAACAACCTTCTTCCTCCACCTGTCAGGAAGAAGTATTCACATGACCACATGATAACGTTGATGTTCATATATTATTTTAAGACACTCATGTCCATAAGTGATATTCAGGCTATACTCGGTCCGCTCACCGAACGATTTTTCGATGATAAGGGAAGCATATCTTTAGAACACATTTACAAGGAGATATATCAGTCCGAGCGCGACAGACTCCCTCAGATAACCAAGGACATCATCAGCATGTACCGAAAGGCCGACAGCAGTTTTTCAGATGTCGAGAACGATGAGGACAGGGAATATCTGCAGACTTTCTCATTTATATGCTATCTTTGCTTTGACATGTACATTAAAAAAGAGATGGTCGAGAACATCATTGATGAATTTAATTCCAAGAACGCCGATACGGCTGACAGCAGGAACAGTAAGGACAAGAATAAAGACAACAGGAATTCATAGTTAATGATATCCGCAATCCGCTTTGCTGCCTGCTCATATAAAATACACCTTAATGCCAATCATTGCGATACGGCACTAAGGTGTATTTTATATGTCTTTTACTGTTCTTCATCCTTGATATTAAGTCTCTCAAAAACCATGTCGTAAGCGTCATTGCCATAGTTGAGCGAACGATTGACACGGCTTATGGTAGCTGTCGACGCCCCAGTCTTCTCTGCAATGTCAAGATAGGTCTTGCGCTGTCTTAACATTCTTGCAACCTCGTAGCGCTGAGAAAGTGACAAAAGCTCATTGACCGTACACACATCCTCAAAGAAAGCATAATACTCGTCCATGTTCTGCAACGTCATAATTGCTTCAAAAAGATGATCCACTGCATCAGATTTTAAATTCTTACCCATATCCTACTCCTTCTTTTACAAATGCCGTTTCCCTCAAATACGGCAAAATTATTTACACATAACAAAGCGTTATCTCAATGGCACAACAGCATTTTAACACAATGAAGTCATAAAGTCCACTAAAATTTTACAAATCAGCGCGGTTAATATTTGTCAACGATATTCTCAATCCGCTTTGCCGCCTGCTCATATAAATCGTTCAACTGCCGCAGCCACTCCGTCCTCATCATTCGAGCAGGTGACAAAGCCGGCACATTCCTTAACCTCATCTCTCGCATTCGCCATTGCCACACCAAGTCCGGCATATTTAATCATGGTAAGATCATTAAAGCCATCCCCGCACGCCATAAGCTCCTCCCTCTTACAGCCAAGTACCGCAAGAAGCTTCTCCAAAGCTTTTGCCTTGTCCACGCCCTTTGGCAATATTTCAAGAAAATACGGTTCCGAGCGGTATACATCCATTCTGTCACACAGAGCGGCATGAACCTTCTTCTCGACCTCCGCAAGATAACTGCCCTCGCCGAGCATCAGACATTTATTTATCGGAAAATTGATGTGCTTTACAAAATTATCAACCTTTTTAATTCCAAGTCCGTTGATTCTCGCCTCCACTGCAAGAAATTCATCATCAGGAGTCTCTGTTATAAGGTCATCCCCCTCATACGACATAAGGTTCACACCATATTCCTTTGAAAGTGCATATATTTCCGGAAGATACTCAAGCGGAAGCTTCATGTCATGAATAATCTCACCGGTTCTGCACGAAATGAGCCTTCCACCGTTAAACGAGAGTATATATCCGTCATTCTCCTTAAGTTCTAACTCCTGTGCGAAAGCCCTTATGCCCTGAACAGGTCTTCCGGATGCTATCACAAGCTTAACTCCCTTTTTTGCCGCCCCAAGCACTGCTCGCTTCGTTCTGTCCGTTATCCTTTTTTCTGAATTCGTAAGTGTTCCGTCTATATCAAGTGCCAATACTTTATATGCCATAATACCTCCACATCAAACACATAATCTGTCCTAAATTCCTTTCGGAAGCCAACTGCTACATCTTACATTAAAAGTTTGCGGTTCGCAAGCAGATTTGTGTTTTTCCACATAATCACATTTTTTACGGCAATCCATATAATATTAGCAGACGTCGACAAGGCGAACAATTATATAACCGGAGGTTCATTTGAAAAGAAAAATATTATCTCTTTTATCCGTTACATTGCTGTGTGTCATGCTCGCCATGACTGCATCCGGCTGTAAAAAGACAGACGATACACTCACCAGGGTTACACTCAACGAGGTTGCACACTCAATCTTTTATGCCCCTCAGTACGTTGCCATTGAACAGGGTTACTTTAAAGACGAAGGCATTGAGCTTAATCTTGTCACCGGCTTCGGTGCCGATAAGGTTATGACGGCACTCATATCCGGCGAGGCCCAGATTGGATTCATGGGCTCCGAATCATCAATCTACGCCTACAACGAGGGGAACTCGGATTACGCCGTCAACTTTGCACAGCTTACACAGCGTGCAGGCAACTTTCTTGTGTCAAGGGAGCCTATCGATGATTTTTCATGGGATATGCTAAAGGGATGCGTCGTTCTCGGAGGCAGAGCAGGCGGAATGCCTGAGATGGTGCTTGAATATATTTTAAAAAATAACGGCATAGATATTGCAAAAGACCTGGAAATTATACAGAATATTGATTTCGGCTTGACAAGCGGTGCTTTTGCAGGTGGTCAGGGCGATTTCACCGTCGAGTTCGAACCGCATGCAACCGCACTTGAGAAGGAAGGAAGCGGGTACGTTGCCGCAAGTCTCGGAGTCGACAGCGGATATGTTCCTTACACCGCCTACAGCGCAAAAAAGAGTTATATAAATAAAAACCCTGATATTATTCAGGGCTTCACAAACGCTCTCCAGCGCGGCATGGAATATGTGAACAGTCATTCCTCCACAGATATAGCCAAGGTTATTGCCCCTCAGTTTCCCGACACTGACGTTGATACAATAGCGCTGATAGTAGAGCGCTACAAAGCACAGGATACATGGAAGAATGACCTTATCTTCACAGACAACAGTTTCACTCTCCTTCAGGATATTCTCTATGAAGCAGGCGTCATAACGGAATACGCCCCTTATAAGGACTTAGTCGATACAACCTTTGCTGAAAAAGCTGCCGAAAAGTAGTCAGACAGTGCGCATCCACGCGAAGAAGTGTTTTTGTGTAACAGGAACAAAGTTTCCTATTACGGAAAAAGAATGTGCCTTGGCACATTCCTGCGCCTGCGGCGGTCGCTTGCGACATCCGCATTGTACTCCGCAGGTCAGCCCTTCTTTCCGTGTTACAGCCCTTTGAACTGCTCGTATATCTCATGCTCCTGTCTCTTTATCTGCATGTAAGTTCCGAGTGTAACCTCTTTCTTTTTCTCAAAATTATCTATAATTCTGTTCATGTTTCTGAGTGCCACGCCTACAACCTGCGGACATATCTTATTGTTGTCGGCATCCGATTTGATAATCTCTTTGATTTTGTCGATATCGAACGCTTCCTTATAACTCCTCTTACCGTAAAGAGCACTTATTATATCCGCTACGGCAACTATTCTCTGAGGTTTGGTTAACTGCTCGCCTTTAAGACCTCTGAAATATCCGCTGCCGTCTATCTTCTCATGATGCCGTATCGCAATTTCGCGTACATCATCATCGACAATTCCCGTAAGGATGTGATCGGTTATCTCCACATGTTTTTTCATTATATCCATCTCTTTCGGTGTAAGCCTTCCCGGTGCTTCAAGAATGGATAACGGTATTGCAATCTTACCAATGTCATGCAGCAGTGCTCCATAGTACAGATTATATTTTTCCTGTGCGGTAAGATGCATCATCTCGCCGAGTTCCTGCGCAAATATCGTTGTCGCAAGTGTATGTATTACGGTATGCTCACTTCGGAAATCTATGATATACACAAGCATCTGAAGAAATTTTCTCTTATATTCCTCCGAGAAATTCACCGACGCTATAAGCTCATCAAGCTCTTTAAGATAGTCATCATGTTTTAAATTGTCAAGAACCTTGTACTGGGCATTGGCCTTTAAGAAAAGTGCAAGTGCCTCCGCCGAGAACTTGATATTCCGGTACTTCTGAAGATAATCACTCTCAAGTGTTCCCGGCATGCTCATCACGACATCCATCTTGTCCGCCATAAAAAGATATTCAGCTATCTTAATATACTGACTCTTTATGACATAATGCTTATTGTAGTCAAGGTGATGATAAAGCACAACCTCTGCCTTGCTTTCAAGCGGTGAAAGATACTTAAGAAACAAAAAGCCGTAAATCGAATGCGGCCACACATCATTCTTTTCGTATTCAGCCCAATGGTCTATGTATTCAAGCTTGCACGTTCCTATATCATGCAAAAGCGCAATCAGGACATAATCCGCCATCTCCTGATTGTTCATTCTTCCCTCGGCGAGCAGCATCTTATAGAGAATATACGCCGTCCTCTCGCTGTGGTGCATAAGCTGTGGATTCAATATAGAGAAAGATTTTCGAAGAATATCATACATATTCTTACTGCTTATTACTGCCATTGTTACCTCCGAATAACTAAATCTCGTATCTATTATACTTAATCTACTTCATTTTTCAAGAATTTACTAAAATTTCATTTGATGGATTATATATCATAGTCTATAATTATTAAAGTCCATTCGGACAAATACATTCTTAATTTCAGGAAAGGATTTATTATGAATTATGATATTGCATCCGAGCTCAGCGGCATATACGACCTCAGCCGGACCATCCCAACCCTAACCGTATATTTCATAGCGGCATCCGGAATAATACTTCTGTGCTTTGCCATCGGTCTTGTCATTATGACAAAAAAGAATGTCGGGCTGCGTTTTTTTCCGATTTTATACGGAATAACCGCTTATCTGCTGTTCTACCTTATGATAGGAAGCTTCCTGTCAAGTCTCATCTCCACGACTATACCTGATGACATAAGTGCTGTCAACCTTGCCGTCATGAGACTGCTTGTTCTTATAATCACCTCTGCTCTGGTAGTAGGCGGCCGATTCTTTGCCATGTGGTTCATCCGTAAGTATTACAATGAATACTGCGACGCTTACGGGATAGGAGTCGGCGTATCTCTCACCGAAGCCGTCATAACAGGTGTGACAATCCTGTTTAACTACAGTCTGTGCACTACACTGAATGCTAACGGTCTCGCCGCACTTGCAAACAGCTACGATACTGTAGACGAAGCGGTTCAGCAGCTCTCTTCGCTCATGTTCTTCTATGACAACCCGTCATATACCTACATGTTCTCAGGTATTGAGAGCCTTATGCTGTTGGTGTTTAACACAATGATATCGGTAATGTTCTACGCCGTATACCACGGAGAGTTAAAGAAGATACATATTCTCTCCATCGTCGGTCTTCAGTCGCTCATGTATCTTCCCGGCAATTTTTACTCTGCCGGAATATTGTTTAACAGAATCGGATGCTTTACGGCGGAGGTACTTATCTTCACAGGATGTACACTCTTATTCTTAAGAATACACAATACCTGGTATCGCAGTATAAAGCCGCCTGTAAAAGAGACAAAAAATAAGCCCGGCAGCAATCAGCCAAAGCCTTCGGCTTCAGAGAAAATGCCCGACTTCAATAAGAATATAAATAAGTAATCAGGAACGAAGTTTCCTATTACGCTTCAGGTGTCAAAACATGCGGAGCTGATTTTTATGTGTATATCATGTTATAATTATGCATATCAGCTCCGTTGTACGAAGCAAGTTGTTCTAACGACTCTGAAAAAAATATTTCTGCCAAAAGTCGTGATATGCATAATTATAACAAGATATACATATTAAGGCTGTGAGCGCATATTTTGACACCTGAATTCTAATTATACAAGTAAATAGGGACTGCCTTACGGCAATCCCTATTTTCATAATCTCGTTAAGTACAAATATTGCTCTTTATATTAAAAAGGCACACTGTAAAACTTCGTTGATTATAATTTTGTTACGTTTGTAGCCTGTGGTCCCTTAGCGCCGTCTACTACGTCGAACTCTACTGCCTGGCCCTCTTCAAGAGACTTGAAGCCTTCCATGTTAAGACCTGAGTAATGTACGAATACATCCTTGCCGTTCTCATCAGAGATGAAACCGTAGCCCTTAGAATTGTTGAACCACTTAACTGTACCCTTGCTCATTGTGATACCTCCAAAATATTAAAAAAAATTCATACTGCAGCACTATGCCACAACATATATGCTTTGTTACAGCACATTGTTAGAATATCACAGAAAATAAAGGGTGTCAAGAATTATCCTTTTGCATATTTAAGTATTTTTTTGAGTTCATCAACCGAGAAATCGTACCCGGTATTGCAGAAGTGACACTTAAGTTCAATAGGTTTTCCCTCATCTATCATTTCCTTGAGTTCCTTCTTACCAATACTTATAAGAGCCTTCTCAACCCTCCCCTTGGAGCAGTTACATCTGAAAGCTGCCGGAATTGTCTCATTAAACACCACACCGAAATCACCTAGTATTTCATTTAATATATCCTCCGGTGTCATTCCCTTATCAAGCATGGATGTGATTGAACTCATATTATTAATCTTCTCTTCAAGCTTATCGATAACCGCATCCTCGGCAAACGGCATGACCTGAATGATAATGCCTCCTGCCTGCTTTACGGTATTGTCGTGTTCCATAAGCACTCCGAGAGCCACCGCCGACGGCACCTGTTCACTTGAGGCAAAATAATATGTCAAATCCTCGGCAATCTCACCTGACACAAGCTCACAGCTTCCACTGTACGGTTCCTTAAGACCTATATCCTTAATTACAGTTAGCATACCTTTCCCCACGGCACCGCCTACATCAAGCTTTCCCTTGCTGTTAGGAGGAAGCATGACATCAGGGTTTCCCACATATCCCTTAACTCCCGCCTTAGAATCTGCTGTAACCATAATTCCGCCTATCGGTCCGTCTCCCTCAATCTTGATGGTGAGAAGGTCATCATCATCCTTCATCATAACTCCCATCATGGCTGCTGCCGACATAAGTCTGCCAAGTGCCGCAGTTGCAACAGGTGAAGTATTATGTCTTACCCTCGCCTCCTCCACAAGATTTCTTGAACAGATGGCAAATGCCCTGAGCTGATTATCCGCAGCCGTTGCACGTACAATATAATCTTCCATATAATAATCTCCGTTCCGCCGCCGGTGGCGGCACAAATAGTAGTGTGAAACAGTAGTACTTCGTGTTTTAATCTGATTTTTTGAATATATAATAGGCTCTCTCACCTCTGACCCTGTACTCTTTGAGTGAAAGCCCATACTCACCGGCACTCTTTAAAACCTGTGTTTTTGAAAATGCCCTCTGAACATGTCTCTCCGTAAAGCTTGTACAGATTCCGCCAAATATTCTGTGATAAAATGTTATATCATAGATGTTGATATGTCTGTCGGCATCATAATGATTCTCCCATATATATGAATCTCTTCCCGCTCTGTCCGCAAACACATTACCACCTAATTCATTCTTATAAAAGCTGTCCGTTTTCATATCAAACATGAATATTCCGCCGGTTTTAAGCTGCATGGCTGCCGCCCTCATCGTAAGCCTCAAATCCGACACACTTGTGAGATAGTTCATCGAATCGCAGAAGCTCACCACTCCGTCACAGCTTCCACCGCACATGAAAGGTATTCGCATATCAGCCCTATATGCCTCAAAGCCGGGAATGAACTTTCCTGCTGCCTCCTTCACCATGCTCTCAGACAAATCTATTCCCACAACCTTATAGCCTTCCATGCAGAAATAGCGTGACATGCTTCCCGTACCGCATCCGAGTTCAAGCAGCACACAATCATCCTCCGCTCTGACTCCGTATCTTCTCAGCCGGTCAATGACGTATTCCGCCCATCTGCCATACGGTATATCTCTCATAAAAGCATCATACATCCTTGCGAATCTTTTATATGCTGCCATCATCCGTTTCCTTTCCGCTGTCCGTCAATAACTGACAATACAAAATTATCACTGCAACATAGTATCAATTTTTTGCACAAAATGCAAGTCCGGCACTTACAGCTTGAAATTTCTTTCATTTGACTATATACTGATTATACTTAATTATTATGTCAAGGCGGTTTATTCTATGAAAAAGAAATCATTGTCTGCCACAATCAAAAAAATCAACTGCAGAAAGCTTATAATGCCAAGCATATTTATTGTTTTCTGCTCTATTATACTTCATACAACTTCAATATGTGATATTTTCACCCTTCCCGTTGTAAGCAGTCCCGCTGAGGCAGCAGCTTCTTATCACAATGGGGATATCTATGTCAATGCCACACTGACTGATTTATATTATTCAGGTGTGAACCGTTCGGACAAGCATAAGCTCAGGGCGTGCTACTACTACTGCCTGTATGAGAACAACTGTTACTATGTCCTTATCTCCGCCTCATCCCTCGGCATCGACAGCACCTCCCCGACACCGCCTCAGCACATCGCCTCATACAACTGCAAGGCAAAGCTTGAGTCCAACGAAGGCGAGTCCGATTCACTCACACAGCTTGTGAGCAAAAAGCTTAACTGGACACCTCAGGCACTCAACCTTATGACAAGCAAGGTTCTGATTAATCAATACAGAATGTCTCAGGGACGTGAATATATTCTTGCAGGATTGCTGGGCATAATGTCCTTATCTGCCATTATTCATTTGATAGTAATTATTGTATCTTTAATTAACCCGCTTCTGTCACGCACCGTGCTGCGCCTTTCAAGTTACGGCAACAGAAATGAACTGTACAATATGGCATGCGCGGAATTTGAAGATTCCCACGTTTATGCCCCGGGAATAACTCTCACGGATAATTTTTTTATCGCCTACGACAAACATAACATTCATATAGTTCCGCTTGAGGCAATCGTCTGGGCCTATAAGTTCGGCACCCTCCAGAATCGGCTGCTGCACCTGGATATAAGCTATTCACTCAGTGTAGTCGCCAATGACAAAAAGCATTACATCGTACATCATAAGACCAAAGACGCTGTCGAACTTGTGCTGAACGCTCTCCAGACGCGTTTCCCCGAGATACTTATCGGCTACAGCGAGGGCAAATCAATGGGTACACGTTAACATATCTCTCATTTCTTTTCATGCTTGACGTTATACAGCTTATGTTATAAAATAAATGCATCATGGCTGTTTTTGTCACAGCCGGCAACAGAATATATATTATTAATAGAAGGAAGTACGATTATGTCATTACTTGAAACATGGAGAAATCTTGCTTACGAGCAGGAAATGGACGACCAGAAGTATCAGATGTTCTGGGCAACATATTTTAATTATGAGAAGGGTGTTTACGAGCAGATTCTTGCATCCAAGGAGCCTGTAAGCGGCACTGTCAAGGAGCTTGCCGACCGTTTCGGTCTTGAGCTTCTCACAATGGTAGGTGTACTCGACGGCATCAACGACAGCCTCAAGACTCCTAATCCTATCGAGACTATGGACGAGAACACGGTAGTATCCATGGATTTTGATAAGGAATCACTCTACAAGAACATGGTAGCTGCCAAGGCTGAATGGTTATACACGCTTCCACAGTGGGATGACCTTCTCGATGCAGATACCCGCAAGGCTCTCTATAAGGAGCAGAAGCTTTCCACAACCATAGTTAACACACAGCCTAAGGTTGGACGTAACGACCCATGCCCATGTGGTTCAGGAAAGAAATACAAGAAATGCTGCGGAGCGAATGTATAAATCTTCCTTAACATGGTAATAATCATACCATCACAAAAGAAGATTTACCGAATTTTCTGTTCATCGGACAGAAAATTATCCTCCCCTTTTTTGGCACATGGCGCAGAACACTCTGTGGCATGTGCCTTTTTACATATGCGATTAGATGCGGTGATAAAACAGTCTGTTACAATCATTAATGTATAATTTATTGTATTACAGATGTCTATTCCACGGTACGAATCTAAGATGTTCTAAGACCTCTGTTTAATATATTTCAAAAGTCCGCTAACGATGCAAAGCAACCATCCATGGTTGCTTGCATACTGAGCCGACATCCATGTCGGCTCTAGCTGCACATTTTACAGAGTTCTAAGAACATCTAAGATTCTCCCCTAGTCATTTCCATCTGTAATACAATAAATTATACTTTTAAAGTTACCTACACCTGTTTTATCACCTGTATCTCTGCCGCTAATAAAATTCAGACGTAAAAACATGCTCACCTTTACACTTGTATAATATGTTATGTTTATATATTGTACGACATTTGGGAGAAGCTTAAATGTTCTTAGAACTCTGCTTATACCCCAGCCAATTCCGGCACGGATGCCGGAATAGATGCCACCGACCACGGATGGTCGATTGGCATCGTTGGCGTATTTTCCCTATAAGTTACTCAGAGTTCTTAGAACATTTCGCTTCGTACAACGGAGTAGCAATATATAAACATAACATATTATACCTGCAGTAAAATGAACCCGCATATTTTTACGTCTCACATTAATCATGAAAAGGAGAACCCACATGAAAAAAAGAATCCTCGCCATAGCCGCCATCGTAATCCTTGTCGGACTGTATCTGTCCTGCCTCGTGCTCGCACTTATACATAGCGATGCTGCCTTCAAGCTTTTACAGCTCTCACTTGTGATGACCGTGCTCATCCCTGTTACAGCATACGTCGGCATGATGTTCTACAAGTTGAACCACCGCGGTGACGACTTCGAGGACGAAAAAAAATGAGCATGGAGGCATCAGCCTTCATGCTCAAATATCATAAGCTCATCATTATTTTTTTCTGAAAATGCAATGCTCTTTATCATTCTGTATCCTGCAGTGTTACAGTACTTTTTCGCAAAGCCCGGATTTCTTGAAAACATGATAATGCGCCCGCTGCTCTTAAGATGTATGTTGGCAGCCTTAAAGAACTTACGGTACACATTCTCTATCTCAACAGTCACCTTGTCATTAATCGCAAACGGCATGTCAGTGAATATTTCATCAAAAAGATAACCATGCTCAAATGTAAAGAAATCCCTGTTCACATAGTGGACTATCTGACCTGCCGCCTCTGTGTTCTCCTTAGCACCCGCTATCGCCTCTCCGTTAATATCAAGTCCGTAGGAAGTGTTGGCTTTCACCGCTTTCTGTCTCTCAATAAGCATCGTTCCTACACCGCAGAACGGGTCAAGCACCTGTGCATCGGAAACCATATAATCTTTCGCAAGCTCGACCATAAGTGCAGCATTGACCGGCTTTAAAGAGGCTGCAATATGCTTCTTAAAATACGAAAACCTGTCATCCTCAATCGTGTAGAGCTTAAGAAGCATGTTAAGCTTATGCTCCTTGTTCTCGATGAGTCTCAGCTCTATCTCATAATCGGAAGCCGAGTTAATAAGCTTCCGTCCGCTTAATCTCTCAAGCTCGCCGGAAAATCTTCTCACGAATTTTCCTTTTTTCTCCATATCAAGCGTACTCTTTAACTCCACACGGAAATAGTATGGACGACTGTCTTTATTGTCGTGAAGTCTGTCAAGCAGCCTTTGAAGTCCTGATTCCGCAAGTGCCTTCGCCGCTGCCTCAGGCGCGAACTCACATGCACTTCCTCCCGGAATAACGAACAGCACATCACTGTATGTCCTTATATCCTTAATAACCGACAAATCCTCAGTCTTAAAACGCACACCGCCCTTAAACGGAATAAGCTTAACCTGCTTCTCCTCAAGCAGCTTCTCAGTCACGCTCCTGTTAAGCTTGTTGGTTATAAGAATACATTCGGTCTCTTTGTCAGACTTGCCAAACCCGGCAAACGAATGTCTTTTAATTCCCTCCGCCGATACAATGAGGTCTGTGAGAGCCCTGAGCTCTTCATCAATGTGCTTTTTGTTCTCAGGTGTAATCTCCGTATCCGAAAGTGCCTTTACACGCTTCTTAAAAAGTGGAAGATACTCCTCAATATCATAGCCCTTTAAAGCCTCAAGGTATGAAGAACGCACAAACAACTGTGTCTCCCTGCCATAAGCATCAACAAGTGCCTGTGTAAAATCGGACATATCAAGTGCTCCCATGAGAAGTGCAGCATTCTTTCTGACCTTTGCGTCATCGCTGTCGAGGAACTTCTTCATTGAATCAATGTCATCCTCCACCAGCTCAAACAAGTCATTCATCTTTGCGTCATCTTTTATCTCACTTCTCAGTGCACTTAAGTTCTGTCTTGTGTCTATTCCTCTTTTTGCATTCTCATAAAGTTCTCTTATCATATATTACAGCTTGCTCGTTCTCTTAATAATATCATGTCTCTTAGGTCCGTTGGATACAAGCGTGATTGGAGCTTGAATCTCCTGCTCAATGGCATCAATGTAATCCTTGCATGCCTGAGGAAGCTCATCATAATTCCTGATTCCTCTTATATCACACTTCCAGCCCGGCATCTTCTTGAGAACCGGCTTAGCCTTCTCAAGCTGATATGTGGTTGGGAAATCCTTTACAACCTTGCCATCAATCTCATATCCTACGCACATAGGAATCTCATCAAGATATCCGAGTACATCAAGTACCGTAAGTGCAACCTCTGTTGTTCCCTGCATGCGCACACCGTAACGTGTAGCAACCGCGTCGAACCATCCCATACGTCTCGGACGACCTGTTGTAGCGCCGAATTCACCGCCATCACCGCCTCGTCTTCTGAGCTCATCAGCCTCATCGCCGAAAATCTCACTTACAAAGGCTCCTGCTCCGACTGCTGATGAATAAGCCTTAACAACAGTTACGACATTCTTAATCTCAGCCGCGGGAATTCCTGCACCGATTGCACCATAAGCTGCAAGTGTTGATGATGATGTTACCATAGGATAAATTCCATGGTCAGGATCCTTGAGTGCTCCAAGCTGGCCTTCAAGAAGAATATTCTTGCCCTCCTTAATTGCATTATGTAAGAACAAGGATACATCTGCCACATAAGGCTTAACCATATCTCTGTATGAAAGCATAAGCTTGAATACCTCGTCTGCATCAAGAAGAGGCTTGTGATATAAATGCTCAAGCAGGATGTTCTTATACGCTACAACTCTCTCAACCTTCTCCTTAAGTGAAACCTCGTCAAAAAGTTCACTTACCTGGAAACCGATCTTAGCATATTTATCTGAATAGAAAGGAGCAATACCAGACTTCGTAGAGCCAAATGACTTGCCCGCAAGTCTTGCCTCCTCGTAGGTATCAAAATCAACATGGTACGGCATAAGAATCTGTGCTCTGTCAGATACAAGAATCTTAGGTGTAGGAACGCCTCTGTCCTCTAAGCTCTTAATCTCATTAAAAAGATACGGAATGTTGAGTGCAACACCGTTACCTATAACACTTGTGGTGTGGTTATAGAATACGCCCGATGGAAGAAGATGAAGTGCGAACTTGCCATAGTCGTTAATGATTGTGTGGCCTGCATTGCTTCCTCCCTGAAAACGAACAATAATATCAGACTCCTCAGCAAGCATATCTGTAATCTTACCCTTGCCTTCGTCTCCCCAGTTTGCTCCGACAATAGCCTTAACCATGGTTATTCCTCCTAATAGTCAATAATATATGTATGATTTTCTCATACGGCTTATTTTTATTATACAGGCTTAAGCCCATACTATTATAGTATACTATAAAATTCCTTTTATGTAAATGCGATAAACATAAAAAACCAAATTTCCGTTTCATACCGGCCTATATCAAAGTATGCTCTCCAGCACCTCATAAAAATTCTCAAAGGTCTTACTGCAGCACATAGGATTTTCAATCACAATTCCTTCCGCCATAAGCCCCGTTACCGAGAATGACATAGCCATCCTGTGGTCATCAAAAGTCTTAATGTGCGCCGGCTTTGGCAGACCACGGCACACATATATCCCCTCTTTCCCGTCCTCATCAAATGTTCCGCACTCTATCCCCATAGCTCGAAGATTCGTAAGAACCGCCTCAATTCTGTCGGATTCCTGAAGTCTTATGTGACCGATATTATGTATCCTTGTCCTTCCCTGGGCAAACGGTGCTATTGCGGCAAGTGTCATTGTCTGATCGGAAAAATCATTCATATCAACATCAACCGCCTTCAGAACGCCATCCGCAGGTGCGGTTACATTTATCCCGTCTGCTGTTTCAATAACCGTGCAGCCCATTCTTTCAAGCACGCCAAGAAATTTCATATCACCCTGCATCATACCGTATCTGCTTCCCGCTACCGTTACACTGCCGCCTGTCACGGCTGCCGCCGCCCAGAAATAACATGCCGCTGAAATGTCAGGCTCAATATAGTACTCTCCCACATTATAGCTCTGACCTGCCGCCACATGATAATCATGTCCGTCGTACACGACTTTGCATCCAAAATCTTTCATCATGGCAGCCGTAATCCTGATGTATGCACCATCCGTCTTTTCACTCGTTATCCTGATATCAAGCCCCTCCGGAACAAGAACCCCAGCCATCATAAGTGCACTTAGAAATTGTGTGCTTCTGCTTATATCCACATGAACCACAGCCATCGCAGCGGACTCTTCAGGCAAAATCACCTCCGAACCCGCCTCCGGCTTACACTTTTTCTCGGCGGTTCCGAACCTTCTGCCTCTTACTTTCACGGGAAGGTGCCCGCTCTCCCCGATATATTCAAACCGTGCGCCGAGCTCTGTGAGCGCATCAAAAAGCGCGTCCATCGGTCTTGCCTGCATCTGCGGTGTGGCGTTTATGGTGTACTCGCCGTCCGAGAGAGCAAGCATCGCCGTAAGAAAACGCGCCGCCGTCCCTGCGCTCCCGACGTCAATCGCACCTGTTTTGTTCGGGATGTCCCCGCTCGTGCCGTCTAACTCAACGCACTTTTTTTCCTCATCCACACGCACATTGTAGCCGAGAGACTCAAGGCTCCCTATAAAATGTCTCGAATCGTCCGAGAACAGTGCGCCCTCAAGAACCGAGTGTCCCCGCGACATCGCCGCCATAAAGAGCGCGCGGTTGGTCACACTCTTAGAGCCCGGGACAACAACCCTTCCGACAATGGGCTTTGATGCCCTCTTCACCTCATATACATCCATGCTGCCACCTCTTTTTTTGTTTAATCAGTTGCTTTTATCGTCTTGTTTTCTTTATTATCACGACCGCGGTTATGGCTATCGCGGCGATTATAACCGCTATCACCATTATCGCGCCCGCGTTTCTGCCCTCGCTTATAGGCTCCTCGAGATTTCCGTTATCCTGTGCCACGCTCTCGCTTGGCTGAACGCTCTCATTCTCCTCGGTGCTGCTCTCCGTGACGCTCTCGGTCTCGCTAGGTGTCGTGACCTCCTCGAGCCTGTCAGTCAGCTCTCTCACAACCGCTCCGCAGAGCGAGCACTCGCCCTCGATTATGCCCTCATTCTCGACATCAGCCTCCCTTACGGTTCTCCATGTCGTAACCTCATGCTTTTTTACGGTGAAATCATCCCTGTACTCATATCCGCACACATTACAGTGGTAGAGCACATAGCCGTAGTTCTCGCAGTCAGCCTCAAACTCCTGCGTCGTGTAGTCAGGCTGTTCACAGGTATGCGGCACGAGCACAACCGAGTAGTCGTGGCTCTCGTCCGACACGAAATCGGAGCTGTTGCCCGCAACCTGATATGTCCAGTTCATAACCTCGCCTATGAAATCCTTGCAGTAGGCTCTTCTGTCGGTGTTGTCCTCATAGAAGGAGATTTTGCCGACAACGCGCGTGTTCGTGAGATACCCCTCGTACACCGTCCCGCTCGGGTACAGTATATACATGCCTGCCGCGCCGCCGTTGTGCGTGTAACCGTGCTCCGACACATAGCCGTCAATATCTATATAACATTCGTTTAAGTCAAAATATCCTGCCGCGTAAGCTCCGCCCAAGAACTGCTCATCCCTGTTGAGAGCATCGGTGTCATTGCAAATCAAGGCCACATCAACACTCGTGTTTTCCATGGTTCCGTTGCCGTATCCGACAACACCGCCGACGCCGAACATCCTGTCATGCGCATCAAGCCTTATCTCGGCAATTACCGTGCAGCCCGTTATGGTGCTTCCCTCGCTGTAGCCCGCAAGGCTTCCCGAAAAACACGGAACATCCGATGTAATCTCGGACTTGTAGTTAACTAAATCCAAATCATATACCGACGCATTTGTCAGAATCCCGAAAAAGCCCGAGAAATATGTGTCGTACACCTTCATATTTCCGTCGTATGTCTCCCTCGTCTCATCCGTCAAATCCGTCACCGTGACATTTAAGAGTGCGTGCCCGTTACCGTTAAAGCTTCCCGAAAAATTAATCGGTGTCCATGTCTTGCCGCTCATGTCGATGTCCTGCATGAGTATATAATTTCCGTCGGGATTCTCCGCCATCAAGAGCAAATCCTCATAGGTGTAGATTTCCGTGTACTCCTCAGCAGATATTACGTCTGCACTTTTCAAAAACATAAGGCATGCCGCAATCAGTGCCAGAGCACTCACCATGCCGACAGCCAAAAAATTTACTTTATTTTTATGCTTATTCATTTTATTTATTCTCATTTTGTTCTGTGTCTCTTTCTTTTAGGATTGCCCGAAGTTTTTCCCGTCTTTCTGCCCTTTTTTGACACAAAAAGCACTATCAAAAACACGGTGAGCAGTACGGCAAGAACTATCGCCACGGCAGCGATAACAGTATTTCTAGTGTGTTCCTTCGCCAGCCTGGCCTCTAACGACTCCTGCTCGCTCCGGCTGATGCTTTCACTCTCCTCCTCTGACTGCCTTATGCTCTCACTTTGCGCTTCCGCGATGCTCTCACTCTCCGACTCGCTTATGCTCTCGGCGATACTCTCCTGCACACTTGCCTCAATGCTCTCCTGTATGCTCTCCTCCTCCATCGTCGTATAGGTCTTGATGTTCTCGAGCATATTATTTTCCGTGTCAGCTCCGACGAGTGTTCTGTAGAGTCCGAACTCTGCACAGCTATACTGATAGTCGTCCGACACATAAAACCAGCACCACTGCTGTGATACATGCCTCTTGTAAGCCGCCGTGGCAACCTCAACCGCCGTCATTCCGTCCATAGCTTCAATCGGCTCCCTGAGATTAAGGCTTATCCGGTTCTCCTGATACAGATGAAAATATGCTTTCGGAGTGTCCCATGTTCCGTATTTTTCTGCCGAATTAGTATATTTTCCGCTGTCGGGTGCCGCATCAATCGCATTCTTAACCGCATCAGCCGTCAGCCTGTGATATCCATGCCCGTATTCGCCGTTGAAGTCGTGCGTCACAATAACCTGCGGTTTAAAACGTCTTATCTGTTCCGTGATGAACTCAATCATTGCATCCTCGTCATACTGGGTTCTAGCCGTATCAATACTCTCCGAATACATATCCGTGAAGCTGGCACTGACAGGGTAATATCTGCAGCCGTCCGTCCAGAGTCCGTCAAGCTTCTCATGTTCCCTTATCCTCGCCGTATCCCAGAATTGCGTCATATATACAACCTGAACTTTGGCATTGTCTGCAACTCCGTAGGTAGGAATTATGCCGCCGAGGAACAGAATCTCATCATCGGCATGTGCAGCCACAAGCATTATATCCGCCTCCTCGCACGGAGCGTTCCAAATCTGAACATCCTCCGGAATGTCCGTGCTGTCAAATATTCGGATATTGCAGATATAGGTCGCATCGGCAGGAATATTGATTACCGCACTCTGCGTGCCCTCCTCAAGCCTAATGTACTCGTGCAGGAATCCGTTCTCCCCGCACTCCACGGTCCCGTTGTCCGTCTCAAGCGTCCATGGTTTAATCGGACTGTCCCACATAATATACAACCCGTGTATGGTTGAGCCGTCCGAAGCACTGACAATTATTTTATCACCTGTCGTGAATCTCACATTAGTGTAATAGCTCCCGTCTGTCATATCAGATGCATTCTTATCCCCGTCGATTGTAAGCTCCGGTTCCTTCTCCTGTGCCCTCACATCGTTCATCTGAGCTATACCGCACACGACCGTAACGGCTGTGAACGCGAACAGCCTTGTAATAAATGTTCTTATCCTTTTCATGTTAATCTCCATTACTTTTAAGCATTTTCTTATATAAATTTACTATTGATTGTATCACGCATATTTTTTCTTAGCAACATTTTGTGTAATAGGAACCAAGTTTCCTATTACACAAAAAAGGACTGCCAAATATGACAGTCCTGCAGTTCTTTACCGTATTTAACCTTTTACCGCTCCGAGAGCGATGCCCTGAACGATGTATCTTGAGAGAATGATATACACGATGATTACCGGGAAAATCGAGAATGCAATCATCATATACACCTGCCCCATATCGAACTTGAGCCAGTCGGCACTTCTGAGCTGCGCGATGAGGATAGGAAGTGTTTTCTTCTTATCGCTCTTTAATATAAGTGCGGGAACAAAGTAGTTGTTCCAGCTCGACACGAATGTAAATATCGCCTGAACCGCAATGGCAGGCTTCATAATAGGAAGCACGATATTGTTGAAGGTTCTGAACTCACCTGAACCGTCGATTCTTGCCGCCTCGATAATTGCGAGCGGAAGTGTGCTCTCCATGTACTGCTTCATGTAATAGAAGGTGACAGGTGCGGCTATCGTCGGAACAATGAGCGGTATGAACGTATCTATCAGGTGCAGCTTATCCATGAACTGTATGAATCCAAGTGCGGTTACCTGACCGGGAATCATCATGACCGCGAGTATAAAGGCAAATATGAACTTCTTCAGCTTGAAATCATATACATGGATAGCGTAAGCAGTCATCGCCGAAAAATATGTAGAGAGCAGTGCACTCAACGTGGATATGACGATGCTGTTAATCATACCTGACACAATCGGCTGTGTTCCATTCACCAGGTGAAGCCAGTTATTCTTAAAATTTTTACCCGGCAGAAACGAAAAGCCTCTCTGAATCTCTGCATGTGTCTTCGTCGCGTTAACAAAAAGCACATAGAACCAGAACAGACAGAGGAACGAAATCAATACCAGAACAATATATGCCACAGCTCTTCTTGCATGAATGGAATCCTTTTTAGCTTTCTTATCGGTATTATTTTTACTCATTATCATCCACCCCCGTTCTAATCCTTCTTACGATACATCACAGCATATATAATCAGACTCAGTATAGCTGTTATGATAAACAGGAATACCGAGAGTGCTCCGCCAAGTCCATAGTTCTTGCTGTAAAGATGCTGATTGAGATACATTATAAGAGTCTTTGATGTCTCAGCCGGAGAACCGGAACCGTTGGTAAGAATCTGAGGCACATCGAACATCTGGATACCGCCAATCATGGATGTAATGATAACATAGATAAGTATCGGTTTCAGGAGCGGTAATGTTATTCTGTAGAATCTCTGCCATGAATTGGCTCCGTCAACCTCTGCCGCCTCAAAGAGTGATGTATCAATTCCCATTATTCCTGCCATGAGAATGATGGTCGTATTTCCAAACCACATGAGAAAGTTCATGAAGCCGACAAGCCCTCTCGTAGCCCACACGCTTGAGAAGAACCTAACAGGCTCCTTGGTCAAGCCGATGTTCTGCAATATTGAATTGATAGGTCCGACATCTGAGAACAATGCGAAGAAAAGCATTGAGAATGCAGATGCCATTATAAGATTAGGCAGGTAAATTACCGTCTTAAAAAATCTGCTGCCCTTTAATTTCAATCTGATATCCGAAAACCACTGTCCTAAGAGCAGTGAAACTATAATCTGCGGGATAAATCCAATCACCCACATTACGAGTGTATTAGCTGTATATTTAAGAATACTTGCATCCGAAAAAATTGTCACATAGTTGGCAAGTCCCACAAAGTTTGGTCCGACCTGTTTAAGACCTGCACGGTAATTTTCAAAAAAACTGTTAAAAATCGTACTGAATAACGGCACTAACTGAAAAGTAACATATACAAGAACGAACGGAATCAAAAAGATATATCCCCACTTGTTATATCTTACGACCTTGCTTTTGCCGCTGGAATTACGGGAATCCTTCATGTTATCACTCCTCACCGTTTAGTAAAAAAGCATGCCTGCCCCCTTATAGAGCAGGCATGTTTCTTAAACATCCTTAATTTCCTCTTAGCAGTTATTCCGCCTTAATGTCAGGATACTTGACAACAATGTTCTTCTTGAAGTTAGCAAGTGCCTCATCAAGAGTTGCGTTGCCGTTGAAGTAGTCCTTCATAGCTGCCTGAATTCCCTCTGTACAACCCTGGTCATAAGCCGAAAGGTTGCTTAAATCAATCTTATCTGCTCCCGCACAGAACATTGCAAGTGGATTCTGTCCGCCAAGAACCTTGCTTGAGTAAGATGTATCCTTAGCCATCTCCTCCATTGCAGGCTTGTTGTTAACAAAGTCATTCTTCTCCTTAACAATCTTTGTCATTATCTCCTTGTCGGTTGTGAGCTTTCTCATAATGTCTGCTACAAGTGTAGGGTTATCTGTTCCTGTTGCTGCGCAAATCCATGTACCGCCCCAGAAGAAGCCCTGAGGTCCCTCGGTTGCTGCCCAGCCGCCGTTAGCCGCAATACTGTCAGGGTTGTCGGCGCCCATTGAGAAGTCAACGAACCATGCAGGTCCAAAGTAGCAGAATACATTTCCACCCGGATAGAAGCCCTTGTTCCATGTGTCATCCCAGAGTGTTGACTGATTATTGTAGCCCTTCTCGGTGAAGGTCTTTGTCTGTTCAATCCAGTTCATGATGCTGTCATCAATAACAAGCTTGCCGTCAACAACCCATGGTGAGGATACGTTGTTGGAGAATACACGGAATGCATCATCAAAACCTGATACCATAAAGTAACCCTTCTGCTTCATAGCCTCTGCCGTCTTCTCAAATGTGGTCCAGTCAGATACACTCTTCTGAACCTCTGCCGGATCATCCGTTCCCAGAACATCCTTTGCAATATCACGGTTGTAGATAAGCACACCCGGACAGCCCTGCCATGAGAGTCCCTTTAAAACACCCTTGGAATCTGTTACAATGTCCTGTGTATACTTGTACTGGTTAGCAATCTCCGCATCTGTAATGCCAAGATCCTTAATCGACATTGTGTAGTCTGTATCTACATACTTGAGTGCGTAGTCAGCTTCTACAAGGAATATATCAATCTTATCGTCAGCCGCCGCATCATTCTGCTTCATAAGAGCCTCATCAAGGCTGTTCTGATAAGCATTATTCTGGTTGGCGGTCATGTGCCATTTAACTGTTACATCTCCAATCTTACCTGAGGACTCATCGACTGCCTCGTAGCCCGGATAATAATCGGCAACTCTTGTCTTGAATTCCTCATTCCATACATAAATATTAAGAACCGAACCTTCCTTACCATCAGTGTTTCCTGATGATGCTTTATTGCTCTTTGCACAACCTGCAAGAGCTGTCGTTGTCATCATACCCACTAACAACGCTGCTGCAAACCTTTTAAATTTCCTCATATTTTTCCTCCATTCTTTTGTCCGAAAATCTAACGGACATGCCACCCCGGCAGATGCAATAGAAAGCCCTTCATTTTTCTATTGGACAACAGTTGCATTAAGGTTACTTACTGACGCTCCCGTCAGAACCTTTCCCTCAATCACATAGCTTTTCTTGAGTGTGGTTTTAGGTTTCTTAATAAGTTCGATTAAGCAGGCGGCAGCCTCTCTGCCCATCCTGTCACCGGCCTGCTGTAATGTGGTAATCTGCGGCTCATATATGAGGGAATACCTTATTCCGTCATACCCCGTCACAGATATATCATCGGGTATATTAAGGCCGTAACTTTTGATAACGTTCGCACCGCTTATCGCAGTAATATCGTCCGGATACATGATACATGTAGGCCGTTCCTTAAGCTGAAGAAGCTTCTTAGTGCACTTCACCACCCCCGCGGTATCGTGATACCTGCACTCCTGAACATATTCGCGTCCCACACTGATTCCCAGTTGTTCCATGCACCTGTAAAAGCTTGTTACTCTGTCCCTTGTAACGGAACTGTCCTGACCATGGATAAAAGCAATCCTCTTATGTCCCATGGAGTAAAGATATTCCACAAGGTCTTTCACACCCTTCACATTATCGGACATTACCGAAATTGTATTGTTGAAGATGTGATCTATAGTGACTATCGGTATTCCGCTGCCTACAAGCTCAACCACCTGTGGGTCATCATAATTGATGCAGGCAATTATCACTCCGTCAAACTGACGTATACTGCAGTGCTCACTATATGTAATCTTCCTTCCTCCAATCCTGTTGGTGATAAATGTTATACAATATCCCATCTGCTCTGCCTGGGATCTTATTCCCTCAAGCACATTTGCAAAATACTCATGCTTAAAACCGCTGTTGGCCGCATCAATAAACAGGATTCCTATGTTATATGTCCTGTTGGTCTTAAGTGCAACCGCTGCCATATTCGGTATGTATCCCAATTCAGCAGCCTTAGCACTTATGACAGCCTTAGTCTCATCACTTATATCGCTGTAGCCATTCAATGCCTTGCTCACTGTCGCTACGGATACATTACATGCATTTGCAATGTCCTTCACAGATACCATACTGTTACCACCTTCCAAAATTGCTGTTTCCGGTGCTCGCGTTACTTAATCGTTTTCGCATCTTCATAGTACAACACTATTGCTATAAAAGCAATACTTTTTTAAAAAATTTTAGTAATTTTGCACAGGTTTTTTGATAATTTTATCAAAGTAACATACATATATCACTGTTTTTTGTTGTTTTATTTTGTATTTTTGTGTATTTTATCTAATACGTTTTAGTAAATTAATTTTAAGTTACTAAACAGCAGAAAAATAACGTCGTACACTATTGCATATACACAATAATGTACGACGTCTGTCTCCAAAATATTACCGATTTATGGCTTCTCCGTTAGCGGAATTTTCAAGGTTATACATTTATCTCCGCCGTCATTCCGAGTTCATCCCTGCTTGCCTCAAGTATCGGATTGATTACCTCACTTAAAAACTCACCAACCTGCTCCTTAGCACGTCCCGTGTACTTAGAAGGATCCATTGACTTCTTAAGGTCATCAAGTGAAAGGTTGAACGCCGGGTCTGCGGCGATGAGCTCAAGCAGATTATTGTCGAGTCCCTTCTCCTTCACATTGCGTCCTGCCTCCATGGAAAGCGTGCGGATTCTCTCATGAAGCTCCTGACGGTCACCACCCGCCTTAACGGCATCCATCATGATGTTCTCCGTAGCCATGAAAGGAAGCTCTGCCATGATATGTTTCTCAATGACCTTCTCGTATACTACAAGTCCGTCAACAACATTCATGTAGAGGTCCAATATACCATCAACCGCAAGGAATGCCTCAGGAACAGACATTCTCTTATTAGCCGAATCATCAAGTGTTCTCTCAAACCACTGGGTTGCGGATGTGATGGCAGGATTCATTGCGTCTGCCATTACAAAATTGGCAAGTGATGCTATTCTCTCACTTCTCATAGGATTTCTCTTATATGCCATAGCCGATGAGCCAATCTGATTTTTCTCGAAAGGTTCCTCAATCTCCTTTAAGTGCTGTAAAAGTCTTATATCATTGGAGAACTTATGAGCACTTGCCGCTATTCCCGCAAGTACATTTACAACTCTTGTATCAACCTTACGTGAATATGTCTGTCCTGAAACAGGATATACATCCTCAAATCCCATCTTATTTGCTATCATCTTGTCAAGCTTACGGATTCTGTCGTGGTCTCCGTCAAAGAGTTCAAGGAAACTTGCCTGTGTTCCGGTTGTTCCCTTAGAGCCTAAAAGTCTCATGGAACCGATAAGATAATCAAGGTCGTCAAGGTCTAACTTAAGCTCCATAAGCCAGAGTGTTGCCCGCTTTCCCACGGTTGTAGGCTGTGCAGGCTGAAAATGTGTGAAAGCAAGTGTAGGAAGAGCCTTATACTTGTCAGCGAACTTTGCAAGCTCTGCCATAACATTGACAAGCTTCTTCCTCACAAGCTTGAGAGCCTCCGTCATAACAATAAGGTCTGTGTTGTCGCCTACATAACAGCTTGTAGCACCGAGATGGATTATTCCCTTAGCCTTAGGGCACTGTACGCCGTAAGCATATACATGTGACATTACATCATGTCTTACAAGCTTCTCTCTCTCCTTGGCAACATCATAATTGATGTCATCCTTATGAGCCTTGAGTTCCTCAATCTGCTCATCCGTAATGTCAAGACCAAGCTCCTTCTCTGTCTCGGCAAGAGCAATCCATAATCTCCTCCATGTTCTGAACTTCTTGTCAGGTGAAAAAATGTACTGCATTTCCTTGCTTGCATAACGCTCTGCAAGCGGTGTCTGATAACGATCTGTGCTCATTCGTATCTTCTCCTATCTGCTTATTATTAATACGGATGTTGTAAAATTATACAACTTTTAATATCTGTAAATAACGTGTTCATTCGTGCTCGCCACGGATATCCTTATCCGGAGGTGCGATAGGGTAATCCCCTGTAAAGCAGGCGTCACAGAAATCGGTTCTGCCATCAACCATATGCTTTAAATCATTGACATCTATATACCCAAGCGAATCGGCTCCTATGTATTCACATATCTGGTCAACCGTATGTGTGCTCGCAATAAGCTGATCGCTTGAAGGTATATCGGTTCCAAAATAGCACGGATACAAAAACGGTGGTGACGAAATTCTTACATGAACCTCCTTCGCTCCGGCATCCTTAAGCATCTTCACTATTCTTGCACTTGTGGTACCTCTCACTATCGAGTCGTCTATCATAACAACTCTCTTGTCCTTGACAGCCTCCGTGAGAACATTGAGCTTAATTTTCACACTGCTCTCGCGCTGTGCCTGCTTAGGCTTGATGAATGTACGTCCGACATAGCTGTTCTTGATAAATGCCATTCCATAAGGAATTCCGGATTCAAGTGCATATCCCATGGCCGCCACATTTCCTGACTCAGGTACACCCACAACAAGATCTGCATCAACAGGATGCGACTTTGCAAGAAGCCTTCCCGCCATTATTCTTGACATATACACGCTTATTCCGTCAATGCGGCTGTCAGGTCTTGCAAAATAAATGTACTCGAAAATACACTTCTTGTGCATCTGCTGACACATCGAGGTATCCGACTCAATTCTTCCATCCGATGTAATCGTCACAATCTCGCCCGGAAGAACATCCCTCACAAACTCCGCTCCGACGGCATCAAGGGCACATGTCTCCGACGACATCACATAAGTGTTGTCTCGTTTTCCTATGCACAGCGGCTTAAATCCGAACGGGTCTCTCGCCCCAATCATCTTTCGCGGACTTAGAACAATCAGCGAGTACGCACCAACAATCTTCTTCATGGCACTTGCAACAGCCTTCTCGACGCTCGGTGTGTTAAGACGCTCTCTCGCAATATGATATGCAATAACCTCTGAATCTATCGTGGTCTGGAAGATTGCTCCCGTGTATGAAAGCTCCTCTCTCAAGTCTACAGCATTGATAAGATTGCCGTTATGCGCCATCGCAAGCGTTCCCTTGACATAATTAAGAACAAGCGGCTGTGCATTCTCTCTGGTTGAGCTTCCTGCCGTTGAATAGCGGACATGTCCGACGCCGATGTTGCCCTTAAGCTTCTCCAAATCCTCCGGTGTGAACACCTCGTTGACAAGCCCCATGTCCTTATGCGAAAGAACCTTTCCCTTCGGACCGTTGGTATCGCTGACTGCAATGCCGCAGCTTTCCTGTCCTCTGTGCTGAAGTGCAAATAATCCATAGTATATGGTCGATGCTACATCCCCGCCATCGATATCATATACTCCAAAGACTCCGCACTCCTCGTGAACCCCATCCTCATCATAATAGCTGTCTGATCTATTATTCATTTTCTGTCCCATATTCGCTCCGCACTATCAGATTATGAAAAACTACAGTGTAAACTCTTTTCCCGTAAGAAGAAGGTATGCTTCCTTATACTTATCAACAGTCTTTGTAACAACCTCCTCAGGAAGAAGATAATCACTGTCAGGATTAGCCTTCAACCAGTCTCTTACATACTGCTTATCGAAGGACGGCTGTCCCTTGCCCGCCTCATAGCCCTCTAACGGCCAGAAACGTGAGCTGTCAGGTGTGAGCATCTCATCGCCCAGTACCACGTTGCCGTTCTCGTCAAGACCGAACTCGAACTTGGTATCTGCAATGATAATTCCCTTGCTGAGTGCATACTCTGCACACTTCTTGTAAAGAGCGATTGTACAGTCCTTAATCCTGGTTGCGTACTCAAGACCCTTGCCCGGGAACTTCTTCTCAAGTACCTCTATGCTTCTCTCGAAGGAGATATTCTCATCATGGTCGCCTATCTCTGCCTTGGTGCTAGGTGTGTAGATTGGCTCAGGAAGCTTCTCTGACTCCTTAAGACCTTCCGGGAGCTTAATTCCGCATACGGTTCCGTTCTTCTTGTAGCTCTCCCAGCCGCTTCCGGTGATATAGCCTCTCACGATGCACTCGATAGGGAGCATATTGAGCTTCTTGCACATCATCGCTCTCTTATTAAAACGCTCATCATGGAAAAACTCAGGCATGTCGTCAGTGTCAACCGAAATCATATGATTAGGTACAACATCTTTTGTGTAATCGAACCAGAACTTGGACATCTGTGTCAGGATGGCACCCTTAGCTGTAATCTTGTTCTTTAAAATGTGGTCAAAAGCTGAAATTCTGTCTGTTGCCGCAATAACAAGGTTCTCGCCGATATCATATACCTCTCTGACTTTTCCTTCGTACAATAACTTGAATTCTTCCATCTTTATCCTCTCTTCCGCCTGTTCAGGCAATATGTGTGTACAGGAACCTGTGCAGACCTTACGTCCGCTTTCACAAACCTGTCTGATATACGTTTTTTAGTATATAGCATAGACTTTCAGAAATCAACTTAGTTTTTTCTTCAAATTTCAGAAGCTTTGTATTATAATGATACAAAAAGTTAATTTTGGAGGGTATATATGCTTGAAAAAAGAAAAAATCCAAGAATGAACGCCAAGATGGAGCTTTATATCTCATCACTTTTTAAACAGGACAACGATTCAATCGCAATCAATTCACCGATAACCATAACCGATGTATCAAAGGGCGGCATCGGCTTCACATCCGATGATTTTCTTCCTATAGGATATTATTTCAACGCATCCCTTCAGCTCGGTCATCAGAGCGCAAAGCTTTTCTGTGTGGTAAAGATTGTGAGAAGCCAGCTCATGGAGGGCGAGGGAACACATTATCTCTACGGCTGTGAGTTCGTGGGCATGGCTCCGGTGCTTGACTTCATATTTGATGAATATGCTCAGGAGCTTGACGAGAAATAAAGCATGCATGTGTTGTATATAATTTAATTTTCGAGTGTATATGTCTGCATGTAATCAAAGAAGGGCAATACAGAGTAAAAACGGTATAATCTTAATACCGTCTGCTTAATTTGAAGAAAAGCTGGCGGCGGGTTTACTTTTTCAGTGCTTATTGCTGCACAATTATAAGTCCTTATTATTTTTTTCATCCGCGGGTGTGAGGTTGCTGACGACGTACAGGAAGTTCATTCCTGCATTCTCGGCAACCTTGCCGTCGGAGCCGTACTCATTGCCGACCATCAGGCATTCGTTCGGCTTAATTTCGGCTTCCGGATATTTTTTAAAGAGATAGTCTGCAAATGCCGCATCCGGCTTCTTAAAGCCAGCATCCGACGATATGTTTATTCCGTCAAAATACCGCACCAGGTCGAGGTTTTCAAGCTCCGGCATGGTGAATATCGACTGTGCGTTTGACAAAAGCCACACCTTCGTTCCCATCGCATGAAGCTCATCTAACATCTCGTACACGCCTTCATACACGCGCACATACTCTCTCGACTCTGTTCTGAATATATATCCAAATGCGTCCGAGAACTCCCTGGTTATCCTGCTGTTCTTCAATATGCATAATTCATAAAACACATCGGATATATTAATTTCAATCTTGTTATCGGGATATTTTTCCTGCAAAAGTCTGCTGTACTTTTTACAAAGACGTGCATATTCCTTCTTCAATTCCTTGTATTCGTAATGAACACCATGCCTTCTCAGGAACTTGGCAAGCTTCTTCCAAAAATTCTTCTGCTCCTCATCCGTATGTATATCAACCAACGTTCCGTATAAATCGAACACAGCGTGCTTTGCACGGCTCTGCGTCACTTCATCTATAACCGAAGCCTTTATGTCCTTAATATCACATTTTGTCATGTTTACTCTCCGTTTCTTCCCGTATTTTTCATGAAATCGCATTGATTTTAATATATCACCAAAGTATAAAAGCAAGCCTGACGGCCTGCTTTTATATATTGGTTCAATATTAGCTTAACTTCCAGATGTCCTTGTTGTACTCGGCGATTGTTCTGTCTGATGAGAAGAAGCCCGCGTTGGCGATATTGTGAAGCATCTTCTTAGCCCAGCTCATTCTGTCCTCATAGTCTGCGAAAGCCTTATCCTTTACCTTGATGTACTCCTCAAGATCTAAGAGTGTCATGAACCAGTCCTTGTTGAGAAGCTCATTGTAGAGACGGTCAAGGTTTTCCTCGTTTCCGATTGCGAGGAGCTCATCGCTCACGATAAAGTCTACTGCATCCTTTATAACATCACTCTTCTCATAGTAGTCCATCGATACATAGTCAGCCTTTGCATAGTGCTCAATGACAACATCTGCCGTCTTTCCGAAGATGTACTCGTTCTCCTTGCCTGCGAACTGGCTTATCTCAACATTCGCACCATCTAAGGTTCCAAGTGTAACCGCACCGTTTAACATGAACTTCATGTTACCTGTACCTGAAGCCTCCTTAGAAGCAAGTGAAATCTGCTCGGAAATATCACATGCTGGTATAAGCTTCTCTGCCTTGGTTACATTGTAATTCTTTACCATGACAACCTTAAGGTAAGGACTTACCTCAGGGTCATTATTGATAAGCTCCTGCATGCAGAGGATAAGATGAATTATATCCTTTGCGATAACATAAGCAGGTGCAGCCTTAGCTCCGAAGATAACCGTGATTGGTCTTGCCGGCTTCTTGCCGTCCTTGATTTCAAGGTACTTGTGAATCACATAGAGTACGTTCATCTGCTGTCTCTTGTACTCATGAAGTCTCTTAATCTGAATATCAAAGATGGAGTTCTCGTCAAGCTCAATTCCCTGTGTCTCGGACAGATAATTGGAGAGCTCAATCTTGGCATCCTTCTTAATCTCTAAGAGCTCGTTTAATACCTTCTCATCATCGACGAACTTCTCAAGCTTTTTAAGCTCAGTTGCGTCCGTCTTGTAGCCGTCACCGATAAGGCTTGTGATAAACTCGGCAAGCGGAGCGTTGCAGTGTAAAAGCCATCTTCTGAAGGTGATACCGTTAGTCTTGTTGTTGAACTTCTCAGGATAAATCTTGTAGAAATTGTTAAGCTCCGAATCCTTCAAAATCTCTGTGTGAAGATACGCAACACCGTTGACGCTGTAACCGTAGTGGATGTCCATATGAGCCATATGGACTCTGTCATCCTTATCAATGATATACACGCTCTCATCATCGAACTTAGCACGCACTCTCTTGTCTAACTCCTTAATGATAGGCATGAGCTGCGGAACTGCCTTCTCAAGATAAGCGATAGGCCACTTCTCAAGTGCCTCGGCAAGGATTGTATGGTTCGTGTATGCACAAGTGTTAGTAACTTCCTCGATTGCGGCATCCATCGACATTCCCTCTGCCGTGAGAAGTCTGATAAGCTCAGGAATAACCATTGAAGGATGTGTATCGTTAATCTGGATTGCAACATACTCGTGAAGATCCGTAAGCTTGCAGCCTCTCTCCTTTGCCTCCTTTAAGATAAGCTGTGCTGCATTGCTTACCATGAAGTACTGCTGATATACGCGCAGAAGTCTTCCTGCCTCGTCCGAATCATCAGGGTAGAGGAAAAGTGTAAGATTCTTCTTAATCTCATCCTTATCAAAATCAATGCCCTCTTTTACAATGCTCTCATCGATTGTCTCGATGTCAAAAAGGTGAAGCTTGTTGGTGCGGTTATTGTAGCCTGTCACAAGAATGTCATACATTCTCGATGTAACTTCCATGCTGCCGAACTTAACCTTATAAGAAACATCTGTCTTGTTGAGCCAGCTCTTCTTGTCAATCCAAGGATTCTTTGTCTCATACTGTAAATTGTCCTTGAATTCCTGCTTAAAAAGTCCAAAATGATAGTTAAGACCAACTCCGTCTCCGTTAAGTCCAAGGCTTGCGATGGAATCAAGAAAACATGCTGCAAGTCTTCCAAGTCCTCCGTTTCCAAGTGATGGCTCCGGCTCAATCTCCTCTATCTCAGCCAGGCTTCTTCCCGCATCATTTAACTCTGCCTTAACCTCGTCATATAATCCGAGATTAATAAGGTTGTTCGATAAAAGCTTACCGATAAGGAACTCTGCCGAGATGTAGTAGAGCTTTCTCTTACCCTCGTTGCTCTCCTTCTGCGCCGCAAGCTCGTTAATGCTTGTGAGGAGTGCGTCATAAATCTCTCTGTCCGTACACTCTGCTATTGACTTTCCGTACTGCTTTAAAACTGCTTCCTTAACCATGAAATTCCATCCTTTCCGGGGAGCGCCCCAAAAAAATTAAATTATGTTATCATTCTTACCAATTGTGATTGCGATATCAAAACATGCTATAAAATGTCTCAAGTGCAAAGTATGTTATACTTATATACCGCAACTCCATTGTACGAAGCTAAGATATTCTAAGAACTCTGAAAAATTTTCTCCAATTGACGCCACCGATGGCAATCGCACTTCCATGTGCTGTGCCATCTAAGCCGACATCCATGTCGGCTTTGGCTGTGTTATATACAGAGTTCTAAGAAAATCTAAGCTTCTCCCAAAAGTCGTGCTGCATATAAGTATAACATATTTTGCACGGCTGATGGCTGTCACGCATGTTTTGATTTATACGTCATCGCAAATTATGTCTGACTGAAATTTTCTAGCTTATGCTTGCATTATAGTCTTATCTCTCTATATATTTCTTGCATTATAATGGCACAAAGTGGTACAATACTATCATTAAGATTTTTTTGATATGCCTGTGCCTAAATATATGTATAACGTGAGTCAAAACAGATGAAACAATCTTGAATATGTATAATGAAGGATGTCCATATATATCGCGACTTTTGGAAGAAGCTTAGTTATTCTTAGGACTCTGCACATTATACAGCCAATTTCGACATGGATGTCGAAATAGATGCAAGGCATACATGGATGTATGCTTTGCATCGGTGGCGGATATTGAAACAAAATATATCAGAGTCCTTAGAATAACTTGCTTCGTACAACGGAGTCGATATATATGGACATCTTTCATTATACATTTCAAAAAAGAATCTCTGTTTCGACTCACGTTATGTTGCTAAAAAGGAGGTCCCCATGCAAGGCGGAAACTATGAAAATTACCATGAAAATAAATCCCACACAAGCGCGGGCTTCCCGTACAACACCTATCTCTGCACAATTCCGCAGGATTTTGAGAGTGTCGCCCTGCACTGGCACGACGACGCAGAAATTATATATATAAAAAGAGGACGCGGGATAGTGAGCGTCGACCTGGAGGACATCAGAGTCGAAGCCGGCGACATCGTGTTCATCCTCCCCGGCAGGCTCCACTCAATAAGGAGCTACCCGAATGTGCGAATGGAATATGAGAACATTATCTTTGACATGGAATTTTTATCTTCTAAGCTCCCTGAGCGAATGTACAGCGAATATTTTACACCGATGCTCGACGGAGAGCTTGAATTTCCGGTGCTGATTTCACCTGAGACGTGCAGAAAATACGCGGATGCCGCCCACTTTATCGATATGGCGGACGACTGCTGCCGTGACAGGGCGCAGGCTTACGAGATTGCCGTGAAAGGTTATCTTTTCTGCTTCTTTTCCGCCATTTTCTCCGACTGCAAGGCTTCCGCTGTCTCGAAGTCCAATGACAATGTGGAGAAGCTGAAAAATGTGCTCCGACACGTCGAAAAGAACTATGCGGACGTGATTACAATAGATGAAATGGCATCCCTGTGCTGTTTTTCATCATCACATTTCATGCGATTTTTCAAACAGACAATGGGGATGCCATTCACAGCCTACTTAAACGATTGCCGTCTGACACTTGCGGCAAAAGCCCTCCTTGAGAGCCACAAGGCGATACTTGATATTGCCACAGAGTGCGGATTTGAAAATCTGTCCTATTTTAACAGGATATTTAAGAAAAAATACGGCATTACACCGAGGGAATACAGGCAGAGGCAGCCTTAGATATCGGCTCCGAACAACAGCTGCCATATTTTAAATGTCCACAATTTTGCCATCTGCAATGGTTATCTTTCTGGTTGCCTTACAAATTTTTTTCAAGCCAGTGTGCCGCATAGGAACACGTCGCAATTACCTTACCACCGGACTTTTGTATCTGTTCTACCGCCATTTTGACAAGCCGTCCTGCTATTCCCTGTCCTCTGAGCGAATCATCCACAAAGGTGTGGTCTATGCAGTAGGTATCTCCGTCATTTGGAAATGTAATCTCTGCGATGACTTTTCCGGTGTCATCCTTGGCGTATATTCTGTTGCTCTCAATAATGTAGTTCATGGTGCCTCCTTAGTTTTTAATTAATGGTATTCGGGTAGCAAAAAATGCCAATTTAATTTATAGCTGTATGGCATGTTATATTTATGCATAGCAGCTTAATTGTACGAAGCAAGGTGTTCTAAGGACTCTGATACATATTTTTCTATTCGTTCGCCACCCAATCCTTATTTTTTAGTTATCGACAATCGTATATGCATAATCACTTTTAAAACTTTCGGCTATCCCCTCGGTCGCATATACACTGCCGTCATCCGTCATTAACACGAGGTCAAATGCAGGGACATCATATCCACCAAATGCTGCCCCGGAGCCATACTTTTTCCACAGTTCAATGCTATTATCAAGTCCAAGCACATAGCATGCTGTGGACAAGCCATCCGCCAGCGTCCCGCTCTCACTTATAACCGTAACCGATATAAGTCCGCTGTCAGCAGGATAACCTGTAGATGTATCTATTATGTGGTGGTACACATTTCCATCCTCGATAAAGTACCTCTCATAACCGCCTGATGTTACTATAGCCTTGTCATGCACCTTCAATGCCCCAATGTAGGCCGGAATCGTGTTTTTCTGAGCGTCCGCATCATTATTGCTGCTGTCACTGTTATCGCTGACAGAATACAATCCCGATGTGAGCGGATTTTCAATTGCTATATTCCAGTCAGTTCTATCCGTTTTTTTATGATAGCAGTAAACATTGCCGCCCAGTAAAAAATAAGCCGATTTTATATTATACTCATCGAATATCTGCACCAGTCTGTCCGTTGCATAGCCCTTGGCAAGTCCTCCAAAATCAATCCCCTGCCCTTTGGCAAGCTTCAGTGTTCCCTGCTTTTGCTGTTTATGTTCATCAGTGGCATCTGATATATCTGAAAAATCTGAAGTATCAGAGGCTTCATAGTCCACAAGACTGCTGTCGCATAGTCTGAGCGTATCGGCAAGTGCAGAGCTTTCAGGTACGGCATACTCACCTGTGGTGAAGCCCCACAGCTCCATAACAGGGTACACAGTCATATCGTAGGCACCGTCCGTAAGCTTGTTCAACATGAGTGCGTAAGCGACAAGCTCGTCCGTGTCGCCGCTTAATTCTCCACCACCATTCCTGTTGATTGTGCTTACCTCACTGTTATCATTTCCTGTGGACAAGAGCTCATCAAGCCTGTCTATCTCTCTTTGTGCCGCTTCCGCCGCTTCCTTCGCATTTTTACCATAGCAGGTAATCTGCATAATCGTGTCCATGGCATAGAAACTGACTGAAGCTTCTCTATTATCGGCACAGCCCTGACACAGCATAATCATAGGGCATAAAATACATAGGCACAAGACTTTTATTATCTTATTCAGATTTACTTCGGTTCGGATTTCTGACATACTGCTCCCTATTTTTTAAGCTTATTTTTATAATTTTGTGTTTCACGTCATCACCTTCTGCCGCGCATCATTATGGCTATCTGTTCTTTTTTCAACTCATTTATAAGCTCATCGACACTCCATTTCATATTGTGGACTGTCACTATCGCCTTAAGATGCGTCGGTTCAATCCCCCGCTTCCTGTACTCAGCCAGAAACCTGTCCATCGCATCACTCGATATATCGGAAAATATGATACAGTCCGGCATAGACTTATTGCTGCTGTTAAGCTTGTCTGAACGCTGCGTTTTGTCTGCATTATCCCCGGACTTTCCGTGTCCGGGCTTGCTTATTCCGGCAAGCTCACCGACAGTGTGCTCTGCATCCGCCTCATCAAAGAGCTTTATCTGATGATTGAGGCTGTGGCACAGGCTTACTATCTGCTGTCTTTTGGTCTTGTCGTTGATGTGAAGTAAAATCATATTCTGCTGCCTTTCATTAGAAAAATTTCGTAAAATAATATTAGTGGTTGTAATCACAAATTTGAAGTTGTGCGTTCCTACAAGCGGTGCATAAATGCAATGAATTGGCTGATGGGAGCTTGCTCACATTCGGACACATTCATTTGCATTTATATAGCGCGCCAGCGCGACATGAGCATGAAGCGTAGCGAAATGCGAATGACACTGCTTGGATAAGCAAAAATTTTATTGCTTACAAACAGACATTATCTTGCATATAAAATATGTAAATCTCCGTCAACAAATCCAATGCCTATTGCTTGATATTCTTTTAATTTTCCAGCATATTTTCCAGAAGAAAGGTATTCATTCACTAAACCAATAAAAAAGGTTTCCACTAATTCCCAATCACTTTCACACTCTATTACGAAAGGATGATCTCTTGTAGTAAAGACTTCATCACAAGCCCAATCATCATTATCCTTATCGAATGAAAATGTGCCGACCAATTCAACAGACCATTTATTATCTGTATCTTCATATAAATTAAAGTTAATTGCTTTTATTTCACTATTCAATTCATTCTTCAAAATTAAATCTAACCATTCAAAGAAATCTTTGGTTTTATTCAGTTTTAACCTTTCAAGTAATCCCATAACTTCACCCTCCACAAACTTGAATTTATGAATGAACGTTCTCTCGTTTTTTCTGAATCCGGATGCTAATTATCGTTGAGATTGCTGTCATTACAGCCAGTAACACATAATATAACGAATCTTGATTGATATCTACCACTCCCATCAATGTGTTTGTCCATCCATGTAGGATCATGCAGAACATGACAGCTCTGGTGGCATCATAAACCATAGATAACCAATAGCTGAGCGCCAGTCCTAAGACTGCAAACCAGATAAATGACATGCTCTGATGTGAATTGCCTTCTATGAACCAGAGTGGAATATGCCAAATGACCCATACAATTCCAACGATTAATGTTGCTAAAGGTGCAGAAACTTTCTTCTCCAGAATCGGCAACATAGTACCTCGCCAGCCAAGTTCTTCATTTCCACCGTACAGGAGTGCAGCCTGTATAAATATGATGAATACCACAACCGCAGCTATCGGCGATCTGGGGATTGAGGGCAGCAGTCCCTCTGAGCAAATGAAGAATACTATCGTTTCAACTATAACAGCAGCAAGAATTGTCAGCCAGTTCTTTTTTGTGTTGTTAAATAGGAACCGCTTTAAATTCTTCTTGGTAAAACCACCTTCCATGCAGAAACAGGCAGCAATTGTCGGTCCAAATCCTCCCATTGTAAAAATAACCATCGGAAACACGTTTGACTCCGTTAAAGATGTGACTTTAACCAGCAGAGCATCTCCCCACCAGCAAACCCAGGTGATGAGAAATGTGATTATTAAATATTTTGTTAGTCTTTTCTTATCCATTATACCTTCCTATGCAACTTCCGATTTCACGCTTTCTTTCACCCTATATGTTTGTATCTGAGGTATTCAGTCACAAACTTCGGGGATAGGCACCTATGCCGCAAGGGGAAACTCCCCTTGTACGAATTATCTGATTTCGCTGTATTTCCCGGATTGAGATTTTTCAAAACCGGAATCGCGCTGCCAAGAGATTTATGCCATATCCTGCGTGTTATCCTTTTCAATTTCTGAAGCATTCTGTCAGTTCTGATAATTTAACATGTCTGCTCATATTATTCATCATCTGTAAATTCCATCATTTCATCAACGGTGCAATCCAGTTTCTTGCAGATCTTCTCAATCGTCTCCATTGATACATACTGGTTTTTTCCCATCCTGGCAAGAATATTTCCACTGATCCCGGTGAGGTACTGCATCTCTATCCGCTTCATATTTTTATCTATGAGCATTTTCCATAATCTGTTATAACTTACGCCCATAAGCAACCTCCATATTTTTCATCTGAACATATTTTGATTATATCACGATTTCGTTAGGTTGAATACCTGTAATTTTTGATGTCTTCTGTAAAATGGAAAAGAGGATGCCCCGACAAAGGGCAACCTCTCCAACCATTTACTTCGGTTTAGTCGAATGGAACCTCACCTTCCGGTGCTTCCATAAATCCGTCCTTATCTGTTTTCGGTGTTTCCGATGAATCAGCTCCAACACCATTATCCTTGTTCTGGGCAAATTCATGTTCTTCCACGATCACATCTGTAGTATAAATTGTTTTCCCGTCCTTGTCCTTATAATTGCCAGTGCTGATACGACCGCCAATCACAATCCTCATTCCCTTGTGAAGATATTTCTGTGCAAACTCTGCACTCTTTCCGAATGTGACACAGGAAATAAAATCCGCTTCCTGTTCACCGTCACGTTTATATCTTCTGTTTACCGCCAGTGTATATCTTGCTACTGCCATATCATTATCTTTTCCGGCATATTTGATCTCCGGATTCTTTGTCAGTCTTCCCATTAAAACCACTTTATTCATAATCGTTACTGTCCTTTCCGCAGCTACGCTGCCATTGCATATTCTTCATCATCTGTTTCATCGTCCGGCATAAACATTGCACATGCTTCCGGTGGATTGGTATCATCCGGTGAAAATATTTTCCGGATCATTTCATACATGATCGGATACCGATATGCGATTTCTTCTCTTGCAAGGAATCTGCATACCCTGTAAAGATTCTTTTTCATTTCTTCATCTGTTGTAAGCATGGCAACCAGATGGATTCTCTCCCTTGTATAAATCAGATTCGGGCATCCAAACCAGTTAATCAACTGCATTTCTTTCATTTTCAGTTCTGTCATAAACTGCTCCTTTCCGGGCATTTTGCCCTGTAAACATTGTCATCAGTTTCATTCGTCCGGCGGTCTGGCGTGCGTTTCCCTGTCACCTGCAGCCGTCTCAGACTGCCTCTGCCTGCATCAGCAGGTCACTGACCATAAGGCTTCGGTCAGCCGCCCATCATCGGGAGTGTCATTATAATTTCGCTCGCTCTCAGAAAAAGAAAGGTCATGGCATAACTCCTGTTAGGCTTCCAGGGTGCACTTATCGGTTGTCAAGGTTCATCGAAGGAACATTCCAAAACGTCCTCTGATTACTAGAGTCAAATGACTTCGCAAGATGCAAAAGATTCGTGATATTTTTTTGCATTTTTATCATTTTTTCTTTTACTTTTGTTAGTCCCTTCACATACTCTGTACTGAGACAGGCAAAAGCGGACATCTTTGGGGTAAAATTTTTAAAATAATTGTTCCTCTACCTATAAAGCCTGGGAAGCGGTATTTACCAACCCCCTTTTGCAAGTTTTTTTCGCATAAATGAAATATTCCCTCACTAATAGCAAGTTTCAGAGGGCATTTGGACGGTACTTTTGCAGAAAAAATTATTTTTCCACTAATCACACGTGGGAATTTGAAGAATGTCAGATAATTTTGAAAAAATCCAAAAAAGAAGCACCGACCGTTATAGTCAGTGCTTGTAAGATATTATATTCGTTTTTCTCAGGAAAGATCATCCCAGTTTTTATATGTTCCATTGTACAGACCTGTAAGTTGTTTTATTGTAAGATTTTCCAGTGGATTTTCTTCATTTATCACAATAGCTATAGCATCTTTTCCAATGACTTTTGTTTCCAGAAGCTCTGCTTCATAATCCTTTAATTCTCTGGATGACATTGCGAAATCACACTCTCCACTTATCACCGCCGTAATCCCTCTTGAAGAATCTGTTGCTTTTACTTCTATTTCAGCATTTGGATTTTGTTTCTGATAGTCATCTGCCAGTGCTTTTACCATTGGTTCCATTGAAGTGGATCCTTCAATCAGAATCTTTCCTTCTGACTTGTCAGAAAGGAATGTTGTTGTACTGTCAGCCTGAATACAATATTGTTTCACAATATCCTGTCCTTTACTCTTTACATAAGTCAGGAAATCCTGTTCCACATCTGTCAGTTCTCCATTATAAGCCAGATAATAATCCCTGCAAAGAGGATAACTGTTATTGTCTATTGTTTTCTCAGAAGGAAGAACTCCGTTGATTTGAAGTATTTTTCCATTCGTATCTGTTGCGGAACTATATGCGACATAACCAACTGCGTTTTTATCTTCTTCCACCTTTTTCAGAACTTTCTCTGTAGAATCAACAACTATTCCTGTATCACTCTCAGGCAGTTTCAAAAGATTCTCAAATTCTGCTCTGGTTCCTGACCCTTCTTCTCGTGATACAGCTGTGACAGCTCCCATAGCAGACAGATCCGGCAATGGCTCTTCCTCGGTTCCACATGCTGTTATTCCCGTTGCCAGCATTATCATTATCAGCAGAAGTGCAGATTTTCGGATGTTTTTTTTCTTTACCATTTTATACTGCACCTCTTTCCATCATTGATTTTCCCGTCTCTTCATCAAGGTTTATAAAAGCCACATTATCACAGGCTTCTTCTGCAATGCTGACACAATTATCTGCCATACGGTCAAAATTATACATGATCCCAGAAAAATATCTTGTCATAGACGCATCACAAACCTCATTTTTTACACGGTTTAAATGTGCCTTACTGTATTTTTTCTCTGCTTTATGCATTTTTTTCTTATTTTTAAAAACTGTTTCAGCCACTACAGCATCACCCTTACGGATTGCCTCCATTGCTTTCTTTAAAAGCTGCTGGATAATATCAATGCAGTCTTCCATTTCTGAGGAGGCTTCACTGGTCAGTCTTTTTCCATTGTTATTTACTTTTTCACATATCTGGTCAATATCTTCACATCTGTCTGCAATCCTCTGAATACTATTGTTTACATACAGTAACCCTGCCGTCTGCTCAGACTGTTGTTCTGTAAGGTTTCCGCTTGCGAATAATCTGGTAATATATTCTGTCACACTGTCCTGTAACTGATGTACAATCTCCAGATTTTCTATAAACGAACCATGAGTTTTTGAGTCTCCATCTGCTACAATCGCCGTTTTTAAATCACTTAACAGAGATTCTGCCAGTTCTCCAAGTCGGTTCAGTTCCTTAGATACCAGAACCATAGCAGCCGCCGGCTGTTCAATCACTTTCATATCCAGATATTTGGGTTCAAAAGCTGCTTTCTCTGTTTTGTCATTTCCACGGATGATTGTTGTAACAATTTTTACCATCAGCGGAATCAGTGGCAGCCAGACCAGTGTACAGACGATATTAAACGTTGTATGTGCATTTGCAATCTGTCTTGAAATCACATCAATCTCATTTCCCTTTGGTGAAATAAACTGGACAAATTTTGCAAACCACGGAACCAGGAAAATAAAAACGCAGCTTCCACTGATATTAAAAATACTATGCGCAATTGCTGTACGTTTTGCATTTTTAGATTGTCCAATTGATGCAAGAAGTGCTGTGATCGTTGTACCTATATTATCTCCAAGAAGAATCGGAATCGCACCGGTAAGCCCTATTACACTGCTTACTCCGTCCGGTCCTGCCTGTGATGCAAAATTCTGCAGAACTGCAATCGTAGCTGAACTACTCTGCACAACCAATGTCATGACCGCTCCCAGTACAACACCAAGAACCGGAATGGATGAAACTTTTCCCATCAGATCAACAAAGACCGGACTTCCCGCCAAAGGTTTCATGACTTCACCCATGATTTCAATTCCTTCAAATAAAAGTCCGAATGAAAAAATTACCATACCGATATTTTTAACCTTTTCTTTTTTGCTAACAAAGTTCAGAATAAATCCAACAAAGATAATTGGATAAATATAATTGCTGATTTTAAATGCCATCAGCTGTGCCGTCATAGTGGTTCCTATGTTGGCACCAAAGATAACAGAAATTGCCTGCGGAAGACTCATAAGTCCCGCACTGACAAAACCGATAACCATAACTGTCGTCGCTGAACTGCTCTGCAATACAGCTGTTACAAGTGCTCCGGCAAGTGCTCCCATAATTGGATTTCTTGTAAGAAATCCAAGGATTTTTTTCATTCGTTCTCCTGCGGCTTTCTGAAGTGCATCACTCATGCTGTTCATTCCATAAAGGAACAAGGCAAGGCCACCGATCAGACCAAAAACCACTTTCACATTCTCGTTCATTTCTCTTTCCTCTCCTGTTATTATATAAGATCTACATTTTCCTATACAATTATAGAAGACAGAAATCAAATCTATGTGAGTGCTTGTGTAAAATAGGTGTAAAAATCAATGGAAATCTTTATAATGTTATAATTGACTTATTCATTTTTCACCTGCTGACATATAGTTTTCATTACGATTTATTATTCAGTCTACGTAATACCAACATCGCCTCATTCCTTACATTTTTGAACGTTCTGTCCGGTCTTCCAAGAAAATATCCTTGTCCGTAATGAACACCTAATCTACACAGACACTCCAACTCTGCTTCTGTTTCTATCCCTTCTGCAATCAGAATTGCTCCTGTCTCATTACAGTAATGCAACAGAAATTCCATCATAATTTCCTTTTTCTTATGTTTTTGAATATCTCTGACCAGTTCTATATCAACTTTTAAGTAGTTTGGCGATGTATTTACTACACGGTTCAGACCAGAATATCCAGCTCCAACATCATCCAAAGCTATTTCATATCCCTGATCTGCATAATGCTTCATAATCTGTTGCAGAATCTGATAGTTTTCTATATCCGACCGTTCCGTTATTTCAAATACAATGTCACAGGACGGTACTCCGGCTTTCGCAGCCTTACGGTTTGTAAATCCCTGTATGAACGATTTATCCTGAATGATATTACCATCTACATTAAGAAATAATTTTGCATGTTCTGGTTTATTCGCCGCTGCCTTCAATGCTTTATTTCTGCACAATTTTTCCAATTTCCAAACACAGCCTACCTGTTCAGCAATCACAAACAAATCTGAAATCATAAGAGTCGTATCATGCCTGTCGATACGACTAAGAGCTTCATATCCTGCCACATCTCCAGTCTGTAAATTTACAATCGGCTGAAATACCGGATATATAGCCTTTCTTTCTAATATTTTATAAAATTCATCTGCATTTTTTACTTTCATTATTTCTTCTCTGCCTCTGTGAATACATTTTCTGTAACCCTATCAACCCACTATATGATATCATCACTTTTTCATCCTTCAATCAGATTTAAGTAAAATCATAGTAAATTTTCACCATTGTTCAGCCAGACCAATTCTTATATAACACAAAGCAAATACGTACTACCACCTGTTTTTTATTATGAAAACTATATTAAATGAGGCTCTTACTGTCTATACAATAAAAGCCTCGTTATATATAGTCTATGTTCTGATTATTCAGATCTTACTGTCTTTTTCACACACCAGTCTTTCATAATCCAGAAATCCCCGGATATACATTTCTTTTGCCACAATTCCCTCCATTGCATTTTTCGCTGAAATAATCCTGTCCAGTGTCTGCCACATCTCCTGTCCGCCATCTCTGAGGACCGGTTCCAGTATTTCTATGTAATGATGAATTTCTGCTTCCAGAGTGAACATCTCCGGGTCAGATTCAAGAAATCTTTCCAGCTCCCGCTGGTATTCTTCATAATAACTTTCAATCAGTTCTCTTCTCATATCTAGAATCCCCCTTATACATAAATCAGTTCCTGCTTGATGATCTCAGCAGCCCGGTTGCGGATATTGTTACAGTGGCATAGCCATTCCATAGGATTCTGTCTCTTCAGTTCCTCGGAAACTCCCTCCGCACTTCGCATCTGAGTTTCGATCAATTCAAAGCGTTCCTGTGCCTGTTCATTCAGATCTGCCAAATAACTGTCCAGCCTGGCGGTCAGAAGAAGATATGTATAAGTTCCAGATTTATGTTCTTTCAGATATTCCTTCCGAAGCATTCCCCATAAGCCAATCGGTCTGGTTTCCTCCGGGTAGTAAAGATTCGGTAAATAATAGTCTCCCACTTTTGTGTATTCGATTTTCATGGTGTCTCCTTTCGCTTTGCATGAAATTGTCATGTTATCTGCGTAGGATGTGCATTTTCTCTTTAAAATCTTTTCACATAGAAGACATTAAGTGTTTGATACCCTGTGATTTTGCACCGGGATTATCATTTCCGTATCCTTCGAGAAGATTGATAACTCCCCATACGCCTACACCTGCGCCGATTGCGGTTACTACTGTTTTAAGTCCTGTTACTGATGTTGTAAAAAAGCCCATTTGTTTGTCTCCTTTTTCAAAAAATAAAAAGAGAGCTTCTCTGAATTATAATTTTTAGAAAAGCTCCCATATCATAAGTTCCATATTCAGTTGTAAAACAACTTCTGGTCACAATGTCCAGAAGTTAAGCTGTGATTTCTCCGACATCGCATACCTCATCCACCACATCATTCCTCTTAAAGCGGAGTCTGTTGCGGTTCTTGACGTATTTTTCAATGTCAAATTCATTCTTTTTGTCATAATCGGATAACAGTGGGTACTGCTTATGCTTCGTTATATCAAATTTATCTGAGAAAAATGGTCTCACACCTCTAAGCTGCATGATACACTTGCTGCCATCCATAACCGCAATCTCGTCCTGACTCATTAACTCCTTTCCGGTCTTTTGATAATTCAGACCGTAGGACTGGCTCGTACCTCTCGTATCCGAGGTATTATAAAGGTCAATTGTTTCTTTTCCAAGGATTTCTGCCAAGTCTTTCAGAGTATCTTTCTCTTTTCCTCCCAGAAACAGGGTAGTGTCGCAGTTTCCTTCAATCGTGGAAGCGTTGTCCCGGTACAGAGCCTTGAGCTGTGACTTTGACTGCAAAATAATAGAAGCTGATATTTCTCTCGACCTTATGGTCGCTATCAGCTTCTCAAACTGTGGAATCTGCCCGATGTTTGCAAACTCGTCCAGTAAGCACCGGACGTGAATCGGCAGTCTCCCGTTATATACATCATCTGCCTTGTCACAAAGCAGATTGAATAACTGCGAATACATGATACTTACAATGAAATTGAATGTCGCATCGGTATCGGAGATAATGACAAACAGTGCTGTCTTTTTCTCACCCAATGTATCAAGCTCCAGTTCATCATAAGCAGTCAGGTCACGCAGCTCCTTGATGTCAAATGGTGCCAACCTTGCACCACAGCTAATCAGAATAGATTTTGCTGTCTTTCCTGCGGCAAGTTTATACTTCTTATACTGCCTTACCGCAAAATGGTTTGGGTTCTTCTGCTCCAGCTCCTCAAACAGCAGGTCAACCGCATTTTTGAAATTTTCATCATCCTCCCTAGCTTCGCTGGCATCCACCAGATCAATCAGCATGGAAAAATTCTGTTCTTCCTCCGGTGCTTCGTACCAGATATATGCGATCAGTGCCGTGTAATAGAGCTTTTCGGCTTTTACCCAGAAATCCTCAGAGGCTTGCTGTCCTTCCCCTTTGGTATTTACAATGATTGTGTTTACGAGTTTCAGAATGTCCTTTTCGCTCCGGATGTAAGCGAAAGGGTTGTAATGCATTGATTTTGCAAAGTTAATGGTATTAAGCACCTTAATCCGGTAATCATTCTTAGACAGCATCCTGCCGCATTCGACCAGCACAGTGCCTTTCGGATCAGTGACCACATAGGAACTGTGCATCTGCATAAGGTTCGGCTTCACAAAAAAGCGTGTCTTACCGGAACCGGAACCACCGATCACAAGAATGTTTTTATTCCTTGCATACTTCGGCTGCTTTGGTCTGCCGGACATCATAAGACGCTCCGTTGCCGTTAAAAGCACGTTGTTTTCAAATACCGGATCGACATAAGGCTCTATGTCTTTGGCAGTTCCCCACCTTGCCGAACCATATTCTACTCCCTGCCGGAATTTCTTTGCATTTTTCGCTTTATAATATACTACCATACGAAATCCTATCCCGCATCCCACGCCAACCAGTAAATCCCCCGGCATAAAACTAGGAAACGGGTTTACAAACGCACCTCCCATCCCATTGATCGTGTCCAACACCTTCTGTAATGTGTTATCTCCTGCCTGCTGTCCATACAGCCATGAAACCTTATTAAAGACATATCCAAATATCACATAGGGAGCGCATTTGAGGGCAAGCTGTTTCCCATTTACCCCTCTGCACTTTTCTTTGAGAATTTTCGGGATTGACTGCAAATCTTTTACAATCCCGTCAATGACCTTACTTATAGGCTCTGTCCCCTGTCTTTGTTTTTCTCTCTGCTCCGCTCCCTGTTCTTGTTCTGTGCGATCATCTTCTGAAGTCCTTTCAGTTTCTGCCGTAACGACGGACGCTGTTGCTTTTTCTCATTAACTTTTACAAATTCCTTGAACGCCTGTGCAATCACATCGGCATCCTTACCCTTAAAAAATACAAGGTATTTTGGCGGCTCCGTGGTCTTATCCCGCTTCACAGCGAAATCTACATTGTACTTTCTCGCCACACGCTCAAAAGCCTTAATGTTATCATCCGTGACCTCTATGGACTTCGCACCCGCTCCCTGACCGACCAGCTTTTTCACCGGTATTTTCCCGTGGAAAGGCTCCTTATGCTTCTGATGTTCCAGATACATCTTCATTGCCTTCTGTAACACGCTTGCGGTCAGCTTGGAAGTCTTGATTGCAAGAGCAATCGTTTTTTGTGTTGTTTCCTCCTGCACGGTGTACCTTCTTCCTTATCTGCACCGATTGGATTCAGGGTGGAACCAACAGCCTGTGAAGCTGTGTTTTCATTGCCATTCTTACTGCTCCTCTCCTTCCTCAAGGTCTTTATCCCACCAGTTCAGTTCTTCCTCATAGAAATCATCGAATGTATCAGCAGGAATGTTTTCTTGCTGTTTTCTTGCTTTCATAATGTCTCTTGCTACCTTTGCCACAATTACCACAGCAATAGCAGCAAGCAGTAATTTCTTCACATCTTTTCTGTTCATTTCCCTTTCCTTTCCACTTCTGGACGCTGTGACCAGAAGTGGTTGCAATAAAAAAGGCATATACAAAATCTCTCCATCTCATATCTGCCTTAACGCTGTTACTAAATTTTATAATTGTATTACCATTTTTATCTTTTAAACAATATGTGCTGTCCAAATATGCACCCTTGTTTTTTGATTATTTCTATTTAAAATAATTTGTGCGTGTTTTAATTCTGCATATCCAGTAGCCACATCTTCTAAGTCTGTAACTCTATCATATGGATAATCATATCCCTGAAAATAATCCAATATTTTTTGATATCCAGAATCAAATTTTTTTACAGTTGTATAGATAAGTAAAAAAGCATATGGACATCCATTAGGGTCATATTTCGTGAGTACTTTATTGATGTGGGTATCTAAAGTGTCTTTTTCTAACGAAGAAATCTTTACGCCTTCTATCATAACAACAGGAAGTCCCTCAGCGCATATTAAAAAATTCATGCTTGATCAGCAGAACTAATTATACCAAAAACTTTTTTAACATTCTACACTTAAACACGATTCACAGAAATTACCATCTATGCCATTATTCCAATATAAAAATAGTATAAAGATTTGCGAATACTTGCTTATGACTTAATTTTACATCATCCAATAATAGACAATTTGCCAACACCCTGACATCCTTCATTTCCATAAGCTGATTCACTTTAACAGACACATTCGTTTCTTGCTTTGTCTGATCTGCGACAAAATTCCTCCTTGCTTCCCTGCAATACTTATAAAGTCCAAGGATATATTTATTTGATAATACAAAACCAAATGTATTCTCATCATTATATCGCATCCTGCAGTTTTCCCATTCTTCCTCCGGCAATGAAAAATAGCACTTTGCTGTTTCGATATAGCAGTCTCCCTTATAAGTAGGCTTCATCTTCTTTTCTCGCCGAAGCATCTGATGATATATCTTCTCCCGTTCAAATATACTTCTTGCTCTGGTAAAATCCAGTGCCTTCCACGCATAAAAGTGTAAACATTGTTAATTACTGTTTTTCCAGCCAAAGACTTATAAGCTTCTACTCTGTGAATGTACTGCAATACCTCTGTCGGTTTCTCCACAGAAGTAATCTCTTGGTAGTTATCTGTATCAATCTCTATTTGTTCAAAGGATAATGCTGTGCTTCGTTTTTTGATTTCACGCTCCATGATACGCTTGGTGTCTCTCATTGATTCCATATCAGTTCCTTTCCACTTCTGGACGCTGTGACCAGAAGTTATAAAATAAGCAGGTATAAAAACTTTCATTTCATACCTGCTCCTGTTCAGCAAGAAATTCTCTTTCCTGCAAGTTCCATTATGATATTGATTACTTCCCTAATGATTGCAATAATTTTTATTGCAAGGACAATCACTCCGATCATGCCACCGATGATTGCGTCTAATGCCAACACTCCTATGCTCCCGGCTATTCCAAAATTACGAGGTATCAGCAATACAAGCATCTTTTGTATGCCGAAGAGAAAGCCACCCATAATCCAGAACCGAAACCAGTTCATACCGTTTTCTCCCAGACATATCCAGTAACACATATCCAACCAGATCACAATAAATGCCATCGGCAAAATCACCTTAAACAATACCCTTTTCATGCCATCCTCCTCCATACATATCATGCTGCACTTCCTGCTGATAGAAATGATTTATCGTGGCTGGTGCATTATAAAGCGCTGTTATCATATACGACTTGATATTGGTTATCTTCGTTGTTGTCTCTTTCATGCAACCAATCACATACTCAAGATGACTGCTATTCAGTTTCAAAAATCTAGATTTTACGAGTTCATACGGATAGTCCTCTCCTGCAACCCGGATTGATTTTCTTTTTACGCATACCACTTCACAGATTATCCCAAACAATTCTTCATAAAGTTCCTTTTCCCCATAGCCATCATACTTCATGTGATGATCATAACTGATATTCTCTTTAATCAGTTCTATGTAAGACTGTGCATCATCCATCGTATCCATCACATCAGCTTGTGGCTTTTCTGTCACAGATTGATTGATAGGATTGGAATAACTCAACTCAGTCTGGTTATAATTAGTCTGATTCATATAAGTCTGATTATAGTTAGTATAATTAGGGTTCGATTCTCCGACTTCTTGTGGTTTGATTTCCGAACTTCCAGAGGTTTGATTTTCTGACTTCCGGAAGTTCGATTTTCTGACTTCTTGTGGTTCGGTTTTCTGACTTGCAAAAGTTCGATTTTCCGACTTCTGTGATTTTATCAGCATTTGCTGACTCTTTTTCCTCCATCTGCTCAGTAATAGAAGCAAAATTTTTCACATAAATTATATCCGGTTTTCCAAGTCCTCTGCGAACCTTTTCTACCAAACCAATTCCTTTTACAGAATCAAGATCTGCCAATACCTTTACAGCCTTTTCTTTAGCGCATCCCAAATCCTCCATTATGCTGTCTATGGTGTAAATGATGTATGCACGATTTTCATCGTCAAACCATTCATTTTTCATAGACAGTGACATACGATCAAGCATAAGTCCATACAATAATTTTGCGTCACTGGACAATTTCTTAAATCTTTCATCCTTTATCAGCAAACGTGGAACACGATAGAATGAGAACTGCTCCGCTTCTATTCCGTAATAATAATCTAACTGCAAAATTTCTCCCATTCTCGTCTCCTCCTTCCTACTGAGTATTCTTCCAGTTATCTAATAACTGAAAAATTATTTTTTCTATATCTTCTGTGCTATATATATCCGGAAAATAACTGTTAATGCGGTCATTTTTTATAATGACTTTACGATCCACAGGCTTTTCTTTCTCCAGAAGCAGACGAACCATTGGAAAAGTTAATTCTCCTTTTTTATCACTTTCCTTTAGCAATGCGCTCTGCTGTTTTGTGATTGCTGCATTGGTGTCCTGTATTGCTACCAATACCCATTGCTGTGCATCCTCGGATAAAAACGAGATGTCCACAGCCTGCATAATACCTATCTTTCCCAAATCCACCATATCAAGCAACGGTTCTGATAATCGTGAAATCCATATATACCTTTGGACAGTCTTTGCACTTTCTCCTGCGTTTTCTCCTAGTTCTTCAAGTGTAAGCCCGCCTGTCCTGCTTCCCTGATGCTTCATAGCATCATATTTCATGCGGTATGCCTTTGCTTTCTCACTTGGCAGAATATCTTCTCTTTGTATATTGCTGTCCATCATGATAATCGTAGCTTCATCATCCGTATAATCCCGGATAAACATCGGCATTGTTTCAAGTCCTACAAGCTCACACGCATGTCTCCTTCGGTGTCCTGCTATAATTTCATAGCCACCTTCTGCTCTCGGTCTGGCAATGCCAGGCATCAACACGCCATGCTCTCTGACACTCTCTATAGTCTCCTGCATCTTTTCATCGTCCAGTACCTTAAACGGGTGTCCTTTAAACTCATGCAGTTCTGATAACGCAATTTCCTGTACCTGCTCTGTTCCTGCCTGTGGCTGATCTGTGCCAAATAAATCGTCAAAGCTGTTAAGTTTTACCTTCGCAGCACTTCCTATCTTACTCATCTGCAAGCACCTCCTCTGTCAATGACTGGTACGCACTTGCCACTTTTCCATTTGGATCATGTTCATAAATGCTGACACCCTCAGCAGAAATCTCTGCCGCTCTCACCGACATAGGAATACTGTTTTCAAATATTCTGACCTTGCTACCATAATTCTCTACAACTAACGAACTAATATCTTTTGCATAATTGGTTCTGTTATCTACCATCGTAAGCAAAATCCCCTCAATCTCCAGTTTGGGATTGATCTGCCTTTTTACTTTTCCTATAGTCTTAATAAGCTGTTCCAGACCTTTTACCGGAAGGTATGCAGCCTGCACCGGAATAAGGATACTGTCAGCACTTGCAAAGGCATTTATGCTAATCATGCCAAGCGAAGGCATACAATCACTCAGAATGTAATCATATCTGTCTTTCTGCTGTTCTATGTAGGTACGAAGCACAAGCTCCCTGCTCATGACATTTACCAGTGATACTTCCAGTCCCGATAACTCTATATTACCTGGCATAAGGTCTACACCCTCGTCATGCTTCAATATACCATAATCCGGCTCCATATCTTCTTCATTGATGATATTTGCCATAACGGTTGCAAGAGATACATCCAGCTTATCCGGCTCCTGAAAACCTAAACTTGCTGTCAGACTGCCCTGTGCATCTGCATCAATAAGAAGCACTCGCTTACCCTGTTTTGCCAATCCTATTCCTAAATTCCTTGTTGTGGTAGTCTTTCCGACTCCGCCTTTCTGGTTTCCGATTACTATAACTCTACACATGATGAAATTCCTCCAAATTCTACTATTTTTCTTTTATATTTCTCTTTTTTACTTCCGCATAAGCTCTGTAATATTTATCTGTTCCTTTATTGGGATAGAGGTCTGACAGCTCCAGAACCTCTATCTTTGGATGTCTCTGCATGATTTTCTTAAACCATGTAATATCATTCTTTGTTCCCATCAATCTGACTTTTAACATCAATCTGACTTTTAACATCAATCATTTCCTCCAAACATTGCATACAGAGCATGATTATAATTGGCATACTCCGGATACCTGATCTGTATTGCCTGCCAGAAAAACGGTGCATAGCAACAACAGAACAAATCCTCTGCCGAATATCTCCCACACTCATCAATCTGCTCCTCTGATACCAAGGCAATAGCAAAGTGCCCTGTGGTACACATCCTGATAGCGTACCTCTTTTAATTTTTCATAGTAGAATTTTTC
>ENA-OPSJ01000062-OPSJ01000062.1-human-gut-metagenome-genome-assembly--contig:-NODE-62-length-86421-cov-6.460390_pt1 | contig 86421 bp, 87 predicted proteins | sample MGYA00241801_ERZ501893 | MGnify/ENA primary metagenome ERZ501893 (study PRJEB25962, sample SAMEA2042219) | human gut metagenome | biome: human gut; feature: human-associated habitat; material: faeces...
TGTCTGTCAGTTTCTTTGGCAGATAGTGTTTCTTATCCCCTGTTTCATTTTCATAAGCATAGTCTTTTAAACTGTTTCCGTTCTCGCTTTTTGAATCTTCTACTTTCACGAGTGTTGGATCGTAGTCTTTTAATGTTCCATTGTCTGTTTCAAAGCGGACATCCTGCCCGTAAAAAACTGTTTCTTTTTTTCCATTTCCCAATTGAAATGTTGTAGATGTTTTTGTATTTTCACTTTGAATTACTTCTTTACATTCTATCTTTGTGTTTTCCGTTTTTTCAGATGCATAGATCTTCCGCGTCATTATTGCAATCTGTGACCATTCGGCTGTTGTAGTAACCATTGTTATAATCAAGATCAATGCGAGCAGTCTCTTTGGTAAACTTTTTCTCATATTTAATAATTCCTTTTCTTTTTTATAATATCTATTTGCTTCTTATTCTTGTATCTGCTACTATAATATTATCCATGTGATACTGCTATCTGCTGTGTGCAGATAGACCGGTTGCCAGCCTTTGTATTCCATGGATTTTTTAATGTCCATAACCTTTTTCCCTCTTTCCGATTAAATAATGCCTTCTAAATTAGGGGTATTATTAAAAATTCCAATAATACCCCACCTACCATTTATCAATATTTTATTGTTTTCGTTTTTCATTTTACTATATGATAATTCTTTTTTCAACAACTATTTTAATTTAAAATAGTTAGATGCATTAAATTTATTTTTTTATTGAAAATATTCATATATTCATATAAAATATACCTAAGGAGTTGATAACCTATGAAATACAAAAAACTAACCCAATCACAATTACACATCATGAAAATATTATGGAACGAAAAAAAGCCGATGATTGCTTCTGATTTTGTTCAGCTTGATTCTTCTCTGAATCTGAACTCTGTTCAATCTGCATTGCGTTCTTTACTTAAGAAAAACTATATTGAAGTTTCCGACATTGTATACAGTGGTAAGGTTTTAACCAGAAGCTATATTCCTGTTGTTTCTTCTGAAGACTATGCTTCCGAGAATATTAACGGAGTTGTGAAGGATCTTTTATCTTCTAATATTCTTTTTCAATATGTAGAATCTGAAAATGATATTGAAGTTATTGAACGTTTACAGAAGAAATTAGAAGAACGTAAGAAAGCTCTGGAAAGGAAGTCCTGATATGACACCTGCAAATTATGGTTCCGTATTCAGTTCCTGTCTTTTTGGCAGTCTGATGATGCTTTATCTTTTTGTATTTTGCAGAAGTAACCGATTTATCTTAAGAAATGGAACTTCTGTAATTTATCTTGCTGTCGGAGTTGTCATGATCCGTATGCTTTTGCCTTGGAATTTTCATTTTGCCATGAATGTTGAATCCCATAAAATTCTTCCTTTTCTTTTTGATCTTTTAAGAGTAAAGATTTTATCTGTGGAATTTCTGACAATTCTTGTGATCATTTTGAGTGTTGGCAGTTGTTTGAGACTTGCTATATATTTTTATAAGCTTGTCTGCTATCATCATTTGCTTCATCAGTTAAATCCTCTTGATGACTTCAAAGTATCAAGGATTTTTTCTGATGTTTTGGAAGAGTATCATTGCACGAAACAGATTTCAGTCTTTCAGGTACCTGGTCTTTCCAGTCCTGCAATTTCTGGTCTGCTTCATCCTGTGATTCTTCTTCCTGACAGCGAATACAGTGAGCAGGATCTGCGTTTTATTTTTATGCATGAGCTTAATCATTATCTGCATCATGACTTGTGGAAGAGTTTTTTCTGGGAACTGGTTGTATGTATTTACTGGTGGAATCCTCTTTCTTATATAATTCGCCGCCAGATCAAAGATACTGCTGAATATGCAAATGATATTAGTCTTACCAGAGATATGGATGAATTTACACGAACTGATTATATGTTGAGTCTTCTTAAGACTTCCAAACAAACTCATACCTTTCACGCCCTTCCAACACTGCATTTTCAGGAAGGTACGATTTTAAGTATTGATAAAAGATGCGATCTGATCAGTGAGAGTCCAAAGATTCATAAAAATACATTTTCACAATTTCTGCATATTGGATGTATCTCTTTGTTATTTATTCTTTCGTTATGTTTTATCTTTCAACCTAGTTCACCACCCTCAAATCTTGACGATGATGGTGCTGTTATCTTTGATAAGCCTAATAGCAGTAATTCATTCTATATAAAACGAAAAGATGGCAAAGGTTATGATTTATATATCAAACAAGAAGATAGTTTTATAAATGCAGGAATCATTGAAAATCCTGAAGATTATAAAGGTTCAAAAATCTATTCCAATAAAAAGGAGGCTATGAAAATTTATGAAAACATTGAATAGGTTTATTTTTCTTTTTTTATTTAGTTTTATCGCAATTGGTCTATTTTCTGACTTAACTGTTTCAGCTCAGAACACCACTTCAAAACCTTCTACTGTTATTTCTGAAGAAGATTCTTCTGTATATAGTGGTGATGTTATAGTTTGGAAGTATAAAACTATGAATGGTAAATTATACAAAAGGAAATACAATCAAACAACAAAAAAATGGATTGGTAAGTGGATTCAAGCTTAAAAAAGAAAGGCCAGCAGATTTAATTGCTCTGCTAACCTTTCTTTTTTTCTATTAATTTCTGCGTAAGCATTGAAACCATAATCCCACAAAATGCCCCACAGCTGTCGATCATCACATCAAATACTTTTCCTTCTCTCCCTGGAACAAATAATTGATGGATCTCATCAGTTGACGCATACCCTGTAGAGATCAACTGTGCGATCAATACTGCTTTCTTTCGATCCTTCACATCACAGGATACTGCCTTATAAGTAAAGAATCCAAGGACTGCATACTCTGTAAAATGTGCTGTTTTTCTAACGAATGTATGCACTGCTTCCGCATGCATCATAAGATCTGCATTGGAATGAATCTTGAAGAATCCAAAAAAACTTAAGATCCTTGCTAATTCTTTTGCATACCCAATACTCATCCCCGCAGAGGATGTCCCATTTTTTGCGGAAAATGAAAAAATTAAAATCATCAAAACGAGTGTTATCCCCCAGTATAACACTCGTTTTGTCTTCTTCTGTACTCTCATACAGTTCTCCTATAAACGGTTTCCGTACATCTTATCAAAATAGTTTGCGTACTCTCCAGATAAAATGTTCTGCCACCATTCTTTGTTATTTAAGTACCATTCAATGGTCTGTGCGATTCCTGTGTCGAAGTTGTATTTTGGTTTCCATCCAAGTTCTGTCTCTAATTTTGTTGGGTCGATCGCGTAACGCATGTCATGTCCTGGACGGTCTGTGACAAATTTGATCAGGCTTTCTGGTTTGTCTAATGCTTTTAAGATTGTCTTTACAACTTCTAAGTTTGTACGTTCGTTATGTCCACCTACGTTGTAGACTTCTCCGACTTTTCCTTTGTGGATGATCAGGTCAATGGCTTCGCAGTGGTCTGATACGTGTAACCAGTCACGGACATTTTCACCTTTTCCGTATACTGGAAGTTCTTCGTCTGCTAATGCTCGGCTGATCATTAATGGGATCAGTTTCTCTGGGAAATGATATGGTCCATAGTTGTTTGAGCATCTTGAGATTGTCACAGGAAGTCCAAATGTTCTGTGGTAAGCTAAGACAAATAAGTCTGCACTTGCTTTGGAACTGCTGTATGGGCTTGATGTGTGCAGTGGTGTTGTTTCAGTAAAGAATAAGTCTGGGCGGTCTAATGGAAGATCTCCGTATACTTCATCTGTGGATACCTGATGGTAACGTTTTACACCATATTTTTTTGCTGCATCTAACAGTACAACGGTTCCTTCTACGTTTGTTCTTACGAAGATCGATGGATTCTCAATAGAACGGTCTACATGGCTTTCTGCTGCAAAGTTTACAACGATATCGAATTTCTCTTTCTCGAATAAATCCATGATAAATTCACGGTCTGCAATATCACCTTTGACAAATTTGTAGTTTGGTTTGTCTTCCACTGGTTTTAATGTCTCAAGGTTTCCTGCGTATGTTAATAAATCTAAGTTTACGATTTCATAGTCAGGGTATTTATTTACCATATGATGAACGAAGTTTCCACCGATAAATCCGGCTCCTCCGGTTACTAATATTTTCATGTTATTCTCCTTATTTATCTAAAAATTTTCCTGCCATAACATCCATTAAATACTGTCCGTACTGGTTTTTCTTTAATGGTTCGATGTCTGTTAATAACTGGTCTTTTGTGATCCAGTGATTTAAGTATGCGATCTCTTCTAAGCAGGCAATCTTACGATGCTGGTGTGTCTCGACTGTTTTTACGAAGTTTGTTGCTTCCACTAAGGATTCATGTGTTCCTGTATCTAACCATGTAAATCCCTGTCCGAGTAATTCAACGTCTAACTGTCCATTTTCCAGATAGATTTTATTTAAATCTGTGATCTCAAGCTCTCCTCTGGCGGATGGTGTTAATTCTTTGGCATATTTTACAACGTTGTTGTCGTAGAAATACAATCCTGTCACACAGTAGTTTGACTTTGGTTTTTCTGGTTTTTCTTCGATGGATACTGCTTTTCCATCAGAATCAAACTCTACGATTCCGAAACGTTCTGGATCATCAACATAATATCCAAAGACTGTTGCACCTTCTTTTTTATTTGCCGCACGTAAGAGACGTTTCTTTAATCCGTGTCCGTGGAAAATGTTATCTCCAAGAACCATAGCTACGCTGTCATCTCCGATAAAGTCTTCTCCGATCACAAATGCCTGAGCAAGTCCGTCTGGGGATGGCTGTACGGCGTATGATAAGTTCACTCCAAACTGATGTCCGTCTCCTAATAAAGACTCAAATCTTGGTGTGTCACTTGGTGTGGAAATGATCAGAATATCGCGGATTCCTGCATTCATTAATACAGATAATGGATAGTAGATCATTGGTTTATCATAAATTGGCAATAACTGTTTGGATGTTACCATTGTTAATGGGTACAGTCTGGTACCGGAACCTCCGGCAAGAATAATTCCCTTCATTTGTCTTCCCTTTCTCCCTCTGGGTGCTTCTTAAAACTTAAATGTATCTTTTAACCCCTTCCATTTCTGATCTTTTTCAGAAATGATCAGGTCAACTCCTTCTTCTAATGGCCATTCAACTCCGATTTCTGGATCATTCCATGCAAGTCCACCTTCGTCTCCTGGATGGTAGAAGTCTGTGCATTTGTAGCAGAATTCCGCTTCATCGGATAATACTAAGAATCCATGTGCAAATCCTTCTGGGATGTAGAACTGTTTCATATTTTCTGCGGATAATTCAACACCGAACCATTTTCCATAAGTTTTGGAATCGGATCTTAAGTCAACTGCTACGTCAAATACTTTTCCTCTTACTACACGTACTAATTTTCCCTGTGGAAACTGTTTCTGGAAATGTAATCCACGAAGTACGCCTCTTGTTGACATAGACTGGTTATCCTGAACGAATACCATATCAAGTCCTGCTTCTTTCATGTCGTTCTGGTTGTATGTTTCTACGAAATATCCTCTCTCATCTTTAAATACTGTTGGTTCGATAACGTAAAGTCCTTCAATGTCGCAAGGTGTTACTGTAATTTTTCCCATGATGTTTTCTCCTTTTTTGAATTTAATCTTCGATTTATTTTAATAGTCAATCTCTTTTAAGTATCTGCTTAAGGCATCCTGCCATGTTGGTAATGGTTGAAATCCATTGGCTGTCAGTTTGCTTTTGTCCATTCTACTGTTGGATGGACGTTTTGCTTTGGCTGGGTATTCATCACTGCTGACCGGTGCAACGGATACATCCATTCCTGCTTGTTTGAAGATTTCACAGGCAAATTCATACCATGTGCAAAGACCTTCATTTGTTGCGTGATATCTTCCATATTTGTCTGTCTGGATCATATCGACTAATAATCTTGCAAGGTCGTATGTGTAAGTTGGTGAACCTGTCTGATCATTGACAACTGTTAGGTGATCGTGTGTCTTTCCTAAGTTTAACATTGTTTTGATGAAGTTCTTTCCATTTACTCCAAATACCCATGCAATACGAACTGTGAAAAATTTCTTTACATGTTCCTCGATGGCAAGTTCCCCTTCGTATTTTGTCTGTCCATAGACATTTAAAGGTTCTCTCTCGTCATCCGGCTCCCAAGGTCTTTCGCCTTGTCCGTTAAATACATAGTCTGTGCTGATATACATCATTTTGATATCTAATTCTTCACAGACTTTTGCGATATTTTCTGTTCCCTGTGCGTTGACTTTTCTGCAGATTTCTTCGTTGTCTTCTGCTGCATCAACGGCTGTATATGCTGCACAGTGGATTACTGCATCTGGTGCTGCTTCTTTGATCACTTTATTTACCTGGTCAGCATCTGTGATATCCATTTCATCGATATCCACACCAATTCCTTCAAGTCCCTGTTTTTCTAGTTCGTTCATTACGTCGTAGCCAAGCTGTCCTTTGACTCCTGTTACAAAAACTCTCATAACTCCTCCTTTATGATGTTATATATCTTACATATACATTTCATTATCATTCGCTTCTTATGGTTGACATATAAAAATTCCGGCAGATTTTGTGATCTTGATCACGCCTCCCTCTGCCATCTTCTTTCTTACAAAGTCTTTAAATTCTAAATAACGATGGTTTAAATATTCATGCTGATTTCCATGGCAGGATAAAATGTAGGAAATGAGCGGTTCCGGCTGATCAACTAACAATTCATCTTTGTAGTCAACTTCCTTTACTTGTGAGAATACTTTCTTTAATTGCTCTTCTCCATTTTCAAGACCAAAGACATCATATAATTTATGATCGGAAAGTGTGATCCTTTCATCAAAATCTTTGATCAGCTGTGTGATCTCCTGCATGTGACTGCTTCCATAAGTACTGCAGATAAATGTTCCTTCTGGTTTTAGAACTCTTTTGATTTCTTTCAGTGCTTCCTGCCGGTCTTCTAAATAAAATAATACATGATTTGCGATTACTTTATCAAAACTTTGATCGTCTTTTGGAATCTTTCTGCAGTCAATCATCTGGTAAAAAATCTGTCCATTTCCATCTCCGACATACTTTCTGGCATCTTTTACCATGCCTTGTGACTGATCGGATAAAGTGACATGAACATCTTTTGGAAGATTTTTGTTCTTCCACAGCTCTCCAGTTCCACATCCTAGTTCTAATACTTTATCGTTTTCTTTTAGATTTAACTGCTCATAGATCCAGTCAAACCATGGCTGTGGATTTTGTGAATATTTTTGATGAAGTCCGATGCGGATATCTAGGTTAGATGCATTTTTATACTGCTCTACTAATCCTTTTTCCAGATTGGTTACATGAAGAAGATTCATCATCTGTGTCCAGTCGATTTCTTCTTCATTATTCATCTTTTGTTCCATCTCTTCTAAGGATTGTTCTACCAGTTTCAGGTGTTCCATCTTTTTTTGTACAAGATATAGCTGTAAGCTGATCGATTCCTTAATGAAGTCTTGGTCTTCATCATTGATCGTCATCGTCATGATCTCTTCTAAGGAAAATCCGAGGTATTTTAATGACAAGATCTTTTGTAATTTGGCAAAATCGGCATCTGTGTAGAGACGATATCCATTATCTGCGACTTTGCTTGGCTTTAGGATGCCTTGGCGGTCGTAGTAGCGGATCGTTCTTAGGGTTACATTGGCTTTTTTTGCAAATTCACCGGATGTGTAGTAGCCGTCTTTTGTCATTTAGGTTCCTCCTTGGTTTTCTCTTATAACGTTATCATAAAGGGTGACGTAAGGGAAGTGTCAAGGATAAATTTTTGATTTTGTGAGGTTGGCCGACTGGAGTCTTTCTGTATATGATAAAAAATAAATAATCGAATAAAGGATTCAGAACCATTGAAATTACAAGTTGCGAAAGTACTTTCTATTTCATCCACTTCACGTGACTTTTCATTCAGTAATCTATATACTTTAATTAATCAATTTGTTATTATTCTAAATTTCATGGAGGTTTTTGTTTATGCTTGATAAGTCTCTTGTTTATAAAGATATTGTGATGTGTCTGCCTTTTGAGGAGTTAAAAACTCTTAAGGTTCCTGTTTTGCCTGATGGTTATTCTTATAAGATGTTTGAGCCTGGGGACGAGGTTGCTTGGGCGAATCTTGAGGTGTTGGTTGGGGAGTTTGATTGTTTTGAGGATGCTTCTGCTTATTTTGCTAAGACTTTTTTAGCTCATGAGGAACTTTTGGCTGACAGGGTTTGTTTTATTGTGAATCCTGAGGGAGAGATTGTTGCTACTACGAGTGCTTGGTTTAAAATGGCTGGGGATGTTCGGTTTCCTTTGATTCATTGGGTGTCTGCTTCTCCTAAAGAACAGGGGAAGGGGCTTGGGAAAGCGATTGTTTTGTTTGCTTTGTCTCGTTTTCTTGTTGTGGAACCTGATGCTGATTTTATTTTTCTTCATACACATACTTGGGCTTATAAGGCAGTTGGGATGTATCAGAAAATGGGCTTCCGAATTACCAAAAAAGCCCTGCCGACTAGCAGGACTGATTTTTCTTGTATGGATGTTTTGAAGGATGTACTTCCTGATTCAATTATTTCTCATCTTCTAGAGGAAGATTAAGATGCTGTCTGGAATCGCAGCCTTCTTCTTTGAATTTTGAATTTAGGAAGTCGATTTCTGTAGGTATTACTTTGATCAGATTCATTGGGTGTGGCATTTTTTCGATAGCTGTTCTTGGGATTTTCTTGTATTCTAATACTTTATTGTATTCCTCACTGAATGGCTCTATGATCTTTGCCTTACCCATGATCTGCATTCCTGCTAGTTCTCCGAAATTTTGTACCTATAACTTAGTACGCTAAAATCTATCAATCCTAATAACCGCATAATATTTCCCTACCATTTCATTCTTAATCTCTTCCTTAATATCCTTCACAATTCTCTCCGGATCATACTCTTTCCCATAAGGCACCACAAGATCAAAGATAACATTCGTATGTGTCGGACCTTTCACCATTCGAAAATCGTGTACTGATAATGTCTTATCATATTTTTCAACAATCTCCAAAACTTCTTTTCTCGTCTCATTTACTTCCGCATCATCCGTCACAACCGGATCCATATGAATCGTTGCTTCGCAGTGGTATTCTTCCATCAGACGCATCTCAATATGATCCATCAGATCATGCACTTCCATCATATCTTTGTTGTACGGAACTTCTGCATGTAAGGAAACAATTCTTCTTCCAGGACCATAATCATGTACTACAATATCATGAACTCCAATAACCATCTTATGATTTAAGACAGTTTCTGTGATCTTTGCAATCAGTTCTGGATCTGGCGATTCTCCTAATAATGGATTTAAAGTATCTTTGATAGATTCATAACCGCCCCATAATACAAAACATGCCACAAAAATTCCTACAATTCCATCAATATTTAGATGAAAATAATGAAAAACTAACATTCCGCCGACAACTGCTGCGGTTGATATACAGTCATTTAAGCTGTCTGCTGCGGTTGCTTTCATTGTCTCTGAATGAATTCTCCATCCGATTCCTTTATTAAATAAATACATCCAAAACTTTAATGCAATTGAAATCGCTAAAATTACATAAGAAATCCATTGTTCCGTAATTACTTCTGGGTGAATCACTTTCTCTACAGATGTTTTAAATAATTCAAATCCCATCATCAGGATCAAAATAGATACCACTAGTCCTGATACATATTCCATCCTTCCATGTCCAAATGGATGATCTTCGTCAGCTGGTTTTCCTGCAATATCAAACCCTACCAATGTAATGATAGAGGATGCTGCATCGGATAAGTTGTTAAATGCATCTGCTGTGATTGAGATCGCACCTGTGATGATTCCTGCAAAAAATTTCGTTGCAAACAGGAAGATATTACAGCAGATTCCTACGATTCCTGCCATCTTTCCATATGCATTTCTTACTTTGCTGTCCTTTATATTTTCTTTGTCTTTAATAAATAGTGATATTAATAAGTTTGTCATAAAAAACTCCATATATAGTGCAAATGGGAGTCCTAAGGACCCCCAATGTGTTTTTTCTTTATGTCTATGAGGATCTTTTACCCCATATATTCCTTTATGCTTCTACAATCTTACCTGCGATTGCAGATGCTGCTGCTGTTTTTGGAGATCCTAAGTAGATTTCTACTTTAGATGTTCCCATTCTTCCTAAGAAGTTACGGTTATTTGTTGCAAGAACACGTTCACCATCTGTCATGATTCCTCCTGCACGTCCGCAGCATAATCCACATCCTGGATGTGTAATGATCGCTCCAGCTTCGGCTAAGATCTTCATATATCCAGCATCGACTGCCTGTTTGTAGATCTTACGACTGGCTGGTGTTACGATCAGTTTTACATAGTCAGCAACTTTCTTTCCTTTTAAGATTTCTGCTGCTACCTTCAGATCTTCTAATCTTCCATTTGTACAAGATCCGATAAATACCTGGTCAAGTTTGGTTCCTTCAACTTCTTTGACCGCTCTGATCTTGTCTACCTGTGATGGACATGCTACCACTGGTACTAAATCTTCTGCTTTGTATGTGATCGTCTGGCAATACTCGGCATCTTCGTCTCCGTATAACCAGTCAACATCTGCTAAATCTACCTGAGAATATTCGGCTGTTTTCTCATCTGGTGCAAAAAGTGCTGCTTTGGCTCCGGCTTCGATTGCCATATTTGACATTGTCATTCTTGCTGCAACGCTCATCTCATCAACCGTACTTCCTGAGAATTCTAATGCTTTATATGTAGCTCCAGCTGCTGTTAAATCTCCGATCAGTCGTAAGATGATATCTTTAGAACTTACATTTTCAGGAAGTTTTCCATCGATAACGACCTTAATTGTCTCTGGTACACGTACCCACATCTCTCCTGTTCCAAGAATCGCTGCCATCTCTGTGTAACCGATTCCTGAAGAGAAACATCCAACGCAGCCATAAGTTGTTGTATGAGAGTCTGTTCCGAATACAATATTTCCTGGTTTTGCGTATCCGCATTCTGTCATTAACTGATGACAGATTCCGTCGCTTCTGTGTACATTTTTCATGCCGTATTTCTTGGCAAATGCATCACCGATCTTGAAATGTCTGACATCATCTGTTGTACTTGCTGGTACCATGTGGTCATAGATCAGTACAACTTTGTCTGGATCCCATAACTTTGTAAATCCCATTTCTTCGAATTTCTCTGCTACGAATGGAATAAAGATATCATGGATCATAACACGATCCACATTAACTGTCTGGATCTGTCCTGGTTTTACACTGTCAACACCAACGTTTCTGCTGATGATCTTTTCAATCATTGTCTGTCCCATATCTTTATTTCACCCCGTTTCTTTTCTTCATGGCTTCTACTAATCCGCCTGCATTGATGATCTCCATTAAGTTATCTGGAAGAGAATGGATTTCATAATCTGTACCGTTATGTGTGATCTTCTCTCCTAAAGTAACTTCGATCTCGTCACCTTCTTTGACTGCATCCTGAATCTTGTCATTCTCGATCAACAGTAATCCGTTGTTGATGGAGTTACGGAAGAAAATACGTGCAAATGATTTGGCAATGACGCATTTTACTTTTAATGCTTTAATGATCTCTGGTGCCTGTTCTCTGGAAGAACCGCATCCAAAGTTGCTTCCTGCTACGATAATATCTCCTTCCCCAATCTGTCCTGCTAATTCTGGACGAAGTGGAGAAAATCCGTACTGTTTCATATCTTCTACGGTTGGAAGTGCCAGATATTCTGTTGGGATGATGATATCTGTATCGATATCGTCTCCAAGCACCCAAACCTTACCTTTAAACTGTTCCATATCTATTCTATCCTTCTCTCTTAAATCTCATCTGCTGTTGTGATCTTACCTGCGATTGCGGATGCAGTAACTGTTGCCGCGGATCCTAAATATACATAAGAATCTGGATGTCCTGCACGTCCTTTGAAGTTTCTTGTTCCTGTGGAAATTAAAACTTCATCTTTACCGATGACACCCTGGCAGCTTCCCCAGCAAACGCTGCAGTTGCAGTTCATAACCATTGCTCCGGATTCCATGAAAATGTCGATCAGCCCTTCATCTAATGCCTGCATATAAACTTCATTGGAAGCTGGTGCGATTAAGAATCTTACGCTGTCACTGACTTTCTTTCCTTTTAAGATTTCGGCTGCAACTCTTAATTCTTCGATACGTCCGTTGTTGCATGATCCTAAGAATGCTTCATCAATCTTCACATCATTAACTTCTTTGGCATCTACCACATCATCGATCTGATGAGGTCTTGCAACAACTGGTTTGATCTCGTCTAAGTTAATATCGTATACTTTCTCAAATACGGCATCGTCATCACTCTTGAATAAGTTCTCTGCTTTTCTTCCGCGGCTTTCTACATATTCTACGACTTTCTCATCTGGTTCAACAATTCCTGTCTTAGCTCCTGCTTCGACTGCAAGGTTACAAAGAACTAAACGCTCGTCGATATCAAGGTTATGAGCACCTTCTCCAGCAAATTCCATGATCTTGTAGTTACATCCATTTGCTCCAACCATTCCAATGATAGAAAGCATTAAATCTCTGGCGTATACACCTTCTCTTAATTTACCATGCAGGTTAAAACGAATCGTATCTGGTACTAATACCCAAGACTGTCCTGTTACCATAGCATATAAGAAATCAGTACATCCGATTCCTGTACCGAATGCTCCTAATGCTCCGTATGTACATGTATGAGAGTCTGCACCCATGATAAATTCTCCTGGGCATACATGATTTTCTACCATGATCTGATGACAGACACCTTTTCCTTCATATAATTTGATCTGATGTTCTTTTGCGAAATTACGCATCTTTCTATGTGCTGCTGCTGTCTTTGGATTCTCTGCAGGCACGTTATGGTCCATAATAAATACCAGTTTGCCCTTATCTGCGATCTTTGGATGCTTTAACTGGTTATGGTACATATCAATTGTCAAATGTGTTGTTCCGTCATTACTCATTAAGCGGTCAACTTCGATCGTATGGATCTCTCCTGCTTTTACCTGATCTACTTTCGCAGCTCTTGCGATAATCTTTTCTCCAATGGTCATTCCCATGTTACTATTCCTCCCCTTCATTTAAGAAATTGATCAATCCGCCGTGATCCAGAATATTCTGCATATATGGTGGCAGTTTGGTACATGGAAGGGTTTCGTTTTCTGTTTTGATCCATCCTTCAGACAGGTTGATATCAATGTCAGCTCCGTCTTCCACTTTATCGTATAAGTCTTTGCTGATGATCACTGGTAATCCAATGTTGATTGAGTTTCTATAGAAGATTCTTGCAAATGATTTGGCAACCACTGCTTTGACACCTAAGGCTTTTAGTACGCTTGGTGCCTGTTCTCTTGAGGATCCACATCCAAAGTTCTCTCCTGCTACAACAATATCTCCTTCTTTTACCTTCTTGGCAAAGTCTTTATCGATTGATTCAAAAGTATATACTTTCATCTCTTCAATATTTGGTAATAACAAATATTGTGACGCAATGATCTGATCTGTATCTACGTCATTATGGAATTTAAATACACGTCCCATTGATCTTCCTCCTGTTTTGTATCTTTTACTTTTAAGGATACTATAAAATGAGAAAAAAATCTATGTCTGATGACAAAAAAGAATGGTAATAAGGAAAATATTACCACCCTTTATCCTCGTATTCTATATAATTTCATCAACACTCTTCGAAATGGAATCAAATGCAGCCAGATATGTTCAAAAAACTCCCACCAGAAATCTCCCGGTGCGATCCATTTTCCTTTTCTCTGTACTTTGATGACGACTGCGAAAACTTGTTCCTTATCAATCGGGCCTTCCATGTCTGTCTGTGCATCTCCAATGATAAATAACTTTCCGTCTTTGTCGATATGATGAATCCGATGCATCACATACGCTCCGTCTTTTCTCTGAAAAAATACCATATCTCCTGGTTTTAATTCTTCTTCCGGTCTCTTCATCAAAATATAATCCCTGTGATGGATCAAAAATGGGTTCATGCTGCTCCCGCTGATCATCATACTGACTTCTTTGCCCTCTTCCACCAGTTCTTTTAATACCGGAATATAAACATCATTTGCTATCTGTCTCATTCGTCTAATACCAATCCACGCTCGTACAGGGCACTTACAAATCCTATGACATCTCTCGTTGCAGTTTCCCTGTCTACTTCAAATTCATCCATAATCTTATCAACTAATATCTCACTTGATTCCGATTCATCTAAATTCTTCCAGATAAATGCTGCCACTTCATTCAATGTGATCATTCCATTAAACTGCTGGGTTGCAGCTCCTGTTGGCACAAGAATTACTTCGCCTGCAATATCACGAAGCATAAAATCTGTATTACGTTTCATATGCTCCTCCATTCCATTCCCTTTTTTATTATTCTTATTTTATTATATAACGAAAGAAAAAGAAAGGTTTGTCTCATAAATTACCGATAAATAAGAAAAAAGGCCATTAGCTGCGGCCTTTTCTCTTGTTTTTCTTTAATTTCATTTCTTTCCATGTGTATGGATTGATCAATAATAACATTGGGAATAATTCCAGTCTTCCTGCCAGCATATCGAAGATCATCACAATCTTTGACAGATCTGAATACATAGAAAAGTTTCCTGTCGGACCGACGATATTAAGTCCTGGTCCAATATTATTCAATGTAGCTACAACTGCCGTGAAGTTACTTGTAAAATCAAAATTATCTATTGAAACGATCAACACTGAGAACATTAAAATAAATGCATATGCGATCATATAAACATTGATTCCACGAATAACTTCGTGCTCTACTACTCGTCCATTAAATTTAACTTTGCGTACAGTTCTTGGATGTAAATAAGAAAGTAATTCTTTCTTAACTGTCTTTAACATAATGACAAGTCTTGATACTTTCATACCTCCACCAGTACTTCCGGCACATGCTCCTGAAAACATCAGCATTACCAGAATAAATTTTGAAAATTCCGGCCACTGGTTAAAGTCTGTGGATGCATATCCTGTTGTTGTGATCACTGTTCCAACCTGGAATAATGCATGGCGGAATGCCTGCTCGATCGTTGGAAATAAGCTGTGGATGTTATAAGTGATCATTGCCACAGATGCACCGATAAATAATAAATAATATTTTAATTCTTCATAATGAATTGCATCTTTAAATTTCTTGATCAATATAAAATAATATACGTTAAAATTGACTCCAAATAAGATCATAAAGATGGCGATCAGATATTGTATGTATGGTGAGTAAGATGCACATCCTGAATTCAATACGGAAAATCCACCAGTTCCCGCTGTACCAAATGCTAGTAATAAGGAGTCAAACAGTGGAAGTCTTCCAAGAAGTAATAATCCTACCATAACAATCGTCATAAAAATATAAATCTTATATAAGATCATGGACGTCTTTCTGATCTTAGGAACCAGTTTCCCAACAGATGGCCCCGGGCTTTCTGCTCTCATCAGATGGATATTCTGTCCACCAACCAATGGCATAACGGCAAGTACGAATACAAACACACCCATACCACCAACCCAATGGGTAAAGCTTCGCCAGAACAGACTGCATCTTGCCAGTGCTTCTACATCTGTCAGAATACTCGATCCTGTTGTTGTAAATCCAGAAACAGTCTCAAACATCGCATCTACAACTGATGGAATATCTCCGTTAATCACAAAAGGAAGTGCTCCAAAAAAACTCATCACGATCCAGCTGATCGCAACGGTTAAAAATCCTTCTTTTGCATAGTATACTGTCTTCTTTGGTTTCTTCATTACTAAAAGAATTCCGATGATCAGACATACAAATAACATGATCCAGAAGGAAAAACCTTTCTTCTCATGATAGATTAATGCAACAATACATGGCAGTGATAAAAATGCACTCTCAAAAAGCATCACCAGCCCTATTACATACCGAATCATTGAAAAATTCATTTATCCTGCCTCCATTACCCTCTCTTTAAGATGTCTTTGACATCGTGTAATCCTTTTTTGGTTGTAACGACAACAACAAGGTCATCTTCTTCCATATGATCCTGCCCATTTGGAATCATTGCTCTTCCATTACGGTAAATACTGCAGACTAACAGATCCTTGATCAATGGAAGATCTTTGATCGGTACTCCAATAACTGGCGAACCTTTCTGAATATGGAATTCCAAGGCTTCTGCTCGTCCATCCATAAGTTTATATAAGTTCTCGATATTACTTCCGATCGAATTCTGTCTTGCTCTTACATACTGGACAATATACTGTGCTGTCAAATACTCTGGATAGATCATGCTTCCAAGATCTAATCGTTCGATCATGGCATCATAATTTAATTTCTGTACCTTTGTTACCAGTTTTGCATCACACTGTCCTTGTGCATATAAAGATAAAAAGATATTCTCTTCATCATGATTCGTCAGTGCGATAAATGCATCAACATCCATTAATCCTTCTTCAATCAGCATATCATGGTCATTTCCATTTCCATGAATGATCATAGCATCTGGGATACTCTCGTTTAATTTCTCACATTGTTTCTTATCTTTGTCGATCAGCTTGACCCCGATTCCACTGGATACCAGTAATTTGGATAAATAAAATCCAATCTTGCTGCCTCCAACGATCATTGCTTCATGAACCTGATTCTCCTTCTCCCCAATCTTTCTAAAAAACTGCATTGCACAGTTCGGTCTCCCTACAAAAGAAATAATATCCTTTTCCTTAAGCTGGAAAGAACCATTTGGAATGATTAGCTCTTTCTTACGTTCTACTGCACAGATCAGAATCTCGCAGTTTAACTGATTGCTGACATCAATCAGTGACATTCCATCTAATCTGGAATTGTGAGGGATACGATATTTTAACATTTCAATACGTCCCTGTGAAAATTTATTTACTTCCATTGCAGAAGGAAATCTTAGTAATCTCGCAATCTCATATGCAGCACCTAATTCCGGATTCAGTACAACAGAAATTCCCATCTCTTCTTTAATAAAGCTGATCTCATCATAGTAAACAGGATTTCTGACTCTCGCAACAGTCTCACATTTTCCTGTTTTCTTTGCGATCAGGCAACATAAGAGATTTAATTCGTCTGAGTTTGTGACTGCAATAATAATATCTGCTGTCTCAACCCCTGCTTCAGACAAAATATTGTAACTTGCTCCATTTCCAATGACTCCTAATACATCATGTGTCTCTGCAAGTTTCTGTACAACATCTGCCTTCTCATCAATAATGGAAATGTCATGGTTCTCTCCACTTAATTCCTCAACAAGTGTAGAACCAATTCTACCACACCCAACAATGATAATATTCATTTTTTTACCCTCAATTCATTAACACTTTCTTAACAAATTTTTATACTTTTTTTAATACTTGTCCTATTCTATCACAGACAATCGAAAATTCCAATGATAATTTATGAAATCAAACTTAACAATATCGTCCCTGCAACAATCAATCCAAGTCCGATCAGTGATTTTTTATTTAACCTCTCTCCAAATACGATCCTTGAAAATATAATAGTAACAAGAATACTAAGTTTATCGATCGGCACAACGACACTTGCTAATCCATCCTGTAATAACATAACCATGAAGCTCCTGTTGCCACGTCTGAATCTGTCTTCTTGATCCCACATTTTGCAAGAATCGCTGTGATACCTGCAAAAAATGACGAACCTGCCGCGTATAGTATCCACATATTTTTTTATCTCCTTTTGTTTCATTATAGCACAACAAAAATATCCTGCATTATCAACTGTCATTTCTCTGATAATACAGGATATTTTTTCTGTTACATCTTCTTATCTTCTATTAATAGTGTTTCACTTCTCTGTTTGTTTGCAATCCGATCCCTGATTCCCTGCATTCTCTCATCTAATGCCGCACTTTGTCTCGCACAATCATATAATTCTTCCTGAAGAATTTCCACTTCTTCACTGGATAATTCTTTTTTGTAACGCATCTTGTGATCAAGACTTGCCCAGAAATCCATGGCAATGGTTCGAAACTGTACTTCTACATACACCATTTTCTTTTCATTTTGTAAAAAGATCGGTACTTGTACGATCAGATGCAGGCTTCGGTATCCGCTTGGTTTTGGATTCTTAATATAGTCTTTCTTCTCGATCAGTACGATATCATCTTGTCTCAAGAAACTTTCTGCCAGTGCATAAATATCATCTGGAAATGAACAGATGACTCTGACTCCTGCGATATCACGGATATTTTCTTCAATTGATTCTAAACTGACTGGAATATCTTTTCTGCGAATCTTCTTCATGATGCTGTCATAGGATTTGACTCTTGTTTTGATGCTTTCGATTGGATTTCCATCGTATTCTAAGGATAGTTCATGATTTAGTACTCTGAACTTTGTCTCGATCTCCATGATCGCGCATTCATAATAAGACATCAAAAGATCAAATGGTTTCTTATTTTTCTGTACCATATCTAAAAATTCATCGGATAAAAGATTTTGTTTGACAAAATTATCTCTTCTCGCATCAAGTAATGCTTTTCCTTGTTTCTTCAACTCTTCGATCACGACTAAATTTCTCTTCATCACAAATTATCTTCCTTCCATTGTAAGTATTGTTATGCGAACATAGAAAATCCTAATACTACAAGCCCTAAGATCACAAGGATCACTCCTGTTGCACGGTTTAATGTCTCCGGAGTTGCCTTATTGGCGAATCGTGCTGCGATCCTTGCCCACATCAGTGTAAATACAACGCACAGAATAAATACCGTCCAGTCTGGTGCCCCGCCGATCATAAAGTGTGATGCTGCTCCTGTAAATGCAGTGAATGCCATAATAAATACACTGGTTCCTACCGCTGTCTTTAACTCATAACCTAAGACACTTGTTAAAATCAGCAGCATCATCATTCCACCACCTGCACCTACAAATCCACAGATCAATCCGATGATCACTCCACAGACAATGGACTGGATCACACGTTTCTTTGCAGAAACTCCCTGCATGGCTTCTTTCGTTGTCATGACTGGTCTTACGATAAACTTTATTCCTAACATGAACGTCATAAATACAGAAAAACTTCCCATCGTTGCAGATGGCAGCAAGCTTGCAATATAACTTCCTACTACTGTAAATGTTAGCACACTTATCATCATGATGATACCATTTTTTATATCAAGGTTCTTATTTTTTCCATAAATATAAGCGGAAACTGCACTCGCCAGTACATCTGATGATAATGCGATTCCAACTGCCATATATGGTTCCATCCCAAGAAATGTAATCAGCATTGGACTGATCACGGCCGCTGCACTCATCCCTGCAAATCCCGTTCCAAGTCCTGCTCCCATTCCTGCAAAAAATGTTACGATGATCGTTAATAATAATTTCATCTTATTGTCCACCTTTCAAAATATAATTGAGATTTTTATCCATTGTTTCCATCACTTTGATAAAAACCTGTTTTTCTTCCTGACTTGTATTGGCAAAAATCTGGTCTACAAAATCTTTCTGCAATTTCTGTCCTTGTTTGATCACTGGCTGTGCCTGTTTTGTACAGATCAGTTTGGTCTTCCTTCGGTCTCCTTTGACTTCCTCTCTTATGAGATAACCTTCCTGCACCAATCTGTCTACATTGATCGATACCAGATTCGCCTTGATATTTCTGATCTTCACAATATCTCTGGCCGTCTGATACTGTGGGTTATTTGCTAAAAACATCAGAATATCGAAAGCCGTTTGTGGAAGTTTTAATTCTTTACACAATGGTTTACATACGTCATTGTATACTTCTAATAATTTCCTTGGAAATTCTATGTTGATCTTCATTGTTTGTCCTTTCTTTTTATTTTAGTTCATATTTGAACTATTCATTTTTGATGTATTATAGCAGTTTTGTTCTTAAAAAGCAAATTTTTATATATGAAAAAGACGAGTTTGAATTTATTGTCATTCAAACCCGTCTTTTTTGTTAACGTTTTAATTGGATTGTTCATTTCCCACCTGATTCTTCTATTTTAAAATCTCATAATATTGCTTTTATCATATGTTATCGATTCCTTATTTTTTGTGCTGTTGGCAGGATACTTTCATTTAACATCATTTGAAATACTGCTTTTATATGCATTTTTTGCTCTTCTGTCATAATTGTATTTTCGTATGCTGTCATTGGTATTTCATCAATCATAGCATTTATTTTATGAATATCAATTTTATCTGCAAATCTTAAAACAGCCTGATTGCAATCTTCATTTTGTATGCTTTCGATATACTGAAACGGATGAATGTGTTTTTCATTTTCTTGGGTAAAAAATGAAACTCCTGTTCCTAGTGCATCCTGTCTGATATCATTTTCATTTAAAATTCTTCGTTCTGCAACCGATGGATTTCTTTTATTAAATAAACAGTTTCCATTATCATAGACAGGTGCTATCTTCCCTGTACCATCTGCATTGATAAAGATTCCCCAGTTTCCATTGTTGCGGTCATTATTTCTAATAAATGCATCTGTCACAAACATATCCCAGAATCTTTCCAACAGTCCTTCTGTATTTTGAAAAACCGGTGCTGTCTTGATAACAGTTAGTGCATCACTCAACGCCTCTCCTTGCTGGTTAGAAGAACTGCTTTCAAGCATTGCATCTGATTCTGTCAATGAGTTTTTGATCTGTCCATATTCTACTAAGTTATGCATTGGATCGAAATCTTTGCATGCGACAACAATTTTTCCATCTCGATATCCTAACATTGTTTCATGGACCGGAATTCCTAAGAGTTCATACACATGAGAGCCTATATATTCACTTAATGGGCTCATTGTATAAGATGGAATATGAGCATTTTCTTTTTTTCTTTCTGGAAAATTTTTTGTATTTTCTGGAAACTTTATCATCCATCGCTGTCCATCTATGATAATTGCATATTTTGATCCACTTTTCCCACCATAATATGTTGTTAAATCTCTTTGATAATGGTCAAGGTTCTTTATTTCCATGCACTTTTCTCCTACTCTTACAAATAATTGCTATTTCACTTCCATTTTGTTAAAATCTATTTTATATGAATTTTTATCAAATAACAAGGAGTTACCTTACAAATGAAACGTAAAGCTTTAAAAGCTGCTTTCCCGCAAACAATCCCCATCTTTACCGGTTTTTGTTTTCTTGGGCTGGCCTATGGAATTTATATGAATGCATCTGGATTCTCTTTTGTGTATCCGATGTTTATGAGTCTGCTGATCTTCGGCGGTTCTTTGGAATGTGTGATGAGAGTTTTTCTATTAACTGCTCCGCAGAAATTCTTGAAGATGTGGATAAGGGTTGGTTTATGTTTTTTGTTACATTATTAAACCAGTTTTACTGGGTTGCAAGTGCAACGATCGGATTATGTGTCTTAGGAACTATGGCAACGAGATTTCTTCCATTCCTGATCTTCCGCGAGAATAAAGAAACACCTGCTTTTATTCAATATCTTGGAAAATATCTTCCTGCTTCTGTATTTGGAATGCTTGTGATTTATTGTCTTCGCAATGTGTCTTTCCTTCATGGAAGTCATGGGATTCCAGAGATGATTGCAATTGTTGTAACTTGTAGGCTTCACTTATGAAAACGACAGATGCTTGTTTCGATTGCCGGCAGGACGGCTTGTTATATGTTATTGTTACACTTTGTTTTTATCTAAAAAATATATCCAATATAATTTACATATCAAACAGGATGGTTCATTGATACCTCCTGTTTTTCTTATTTTCATCCAATCCTCACATTTCTTTTTTGTATACATACCATGATAATATAAAAAGAAAAGGAGAATATCGATGGATCGATGTTGTTGTAATCAGCCATCTGGAATGAGAAATCATGGGCACCGGCATGGCGGCGTAGATTCCATGCCGGTTGCGATGCAGTATGTTCCGTGGCAGCATTGGAATCAGATTTATAATCCAGAAGAAGGTTTAAAATGTGGAACGATCTTTCCAGAGTTAAATAAACCATTTTATGGGAAAGGGGCGTGCAAATAATGAATCAGTATGATAAGAAAAAGCTATTAAATTATATCGATGCTGTCAGTTTTGCCCTGATCGATACGACCTTGTATCTGGATACTCATCCAAATGACCAGAAAGCGATTGACCATTTTAATCAGTATCAGAAAGCAAGAAAACAGGCCTTGAAAGAATATGCCAGAAATTTCGAACCATTAACGATCGACAGTGCTGATATTGACGATCGCTTTACATGGGCAACAGATTCCTGGCCATGGATGAAGAAGGGAGGATGCTAGTATGTGGAACTATGAGAAACGACTGGAATTCCCAGTTAATATTAAACGAACTGATCCTGCTATGGCACAATTGATCATCACACAATACGGAGGTCCAGATGGAGAACTCGGAGCCTCTATGAGATATCTTTCCCAGAGATTTGCTATGCCGTATAAGAATGTATGTGGTGTGCTGACTGATATCGGAACCGAGGAATTGGCTCATTTGGAGATGATCTGTACTATTGTGCATCAGCTGACAAGGGATTTAACACCTGAACAGGTAAAGAAGTCAGGATTCGGAGCTTACTATGTAGACCACACCGCCGGCGTATGGCCACAGGCCGCAAGCGGAGTACCATTTAGCGCTGCAACCTTCCAGTCAGTTGGTGATCCGATCACAGATTTAAGCGAAAACCTCGCTGCGGAACAGAAGGCACGAACAACTTATGATAACCTGTTAAGAATCATTGATGATCCTGATGTGAGAGAACCGTTGAAATTTTTAAGAGCTAGGGAGATTGTGCATTTCCAGAGATTTGGTGAGGCTTTGAGGATTGTGCAGGATCACTTGGATAGTAAGAACTTCTATGCAATAAACCCTGCTTTTGATTGTAAAAAATTTTGATTTTGTGAGATTGGCCAACTGAAGTCTTTCTGTATATGATAAAAATTACTAGCCAATACCGTATAACATACACACTTGTAGTGATTTGAATAGCCGTCTGTGTATATGAGAAAAACGAAATAATAATATAAAGGATCCAGAACCATTGAAATTTTGCCGTCGTTTTGAACGGTTCGCAGCAAATTTGGTGCAATGTTTGAGCGAAGCGAGTTTTGCAAGGAAAATTTGCGAATCAGCGACCGTTCAAAACGGCGAGCATAAATTTCTGGTCTGGATCCTTTATATTATTATTTCGTTTTTCTCATATACATTTGAACGACTACCTTCAAATTACAATTTATTTTACAGAAAGTATTTCCTTATTAGCCTGTCCTTCCACAGCTCCATAAGTAAATGTAATCTTGTCTCCTTCTGACTTCTTGCTTAACGCTGTTTTTACATCGTCATCATTTACAATAAATGTTTCAAAAGTTCCATTGGATAATTCGATCTCTACAGAGTTTGTATCTGCAAATCCGTTATATGTTCCCGTTGCTGTCTTTGGTTTTGCCTGTTCATCTTTCTTAGATGCTGTTGTTACTTCTTCTGTTGAATCTTTTGTTGCTTCTGTTGCTGTTGATACTGGTTTTTCTTCTTCCGCTGTTGTATCTGCTGTATTATCCTCTGTTGTTGTCTCTTCTGTCGCAGCTTCTTCTGTTGTTGTCTCGCTGCTTGCCTCTGGACTGCTTGGGCTTTTCTTTCCACATGCTGCAAATGTAAATGCACTTAGTACAAGTATTGTTGATATTAATAAAAATCTTTTTCTCATGTTCAATTTACTCCTTTCTGAGATATTTTCAGTATATCCTATTTAAACATTGATAGCAAGTTACTATCATATTCATTTCATTTTCTTCATATCATTAGAGGTAGAACATGAAGGAGGATATATGTTGAACGAAAAATATCAAATGCTGCTGGATCAATATGATATTTCTGTTTCTTATACCAGAAGGGGACGGGGTTGTGTTTTATGTTTCGGACAGGATACTGTTTATGCGCTTGCGCAGACTTCTCTGTCTGAAGAGCGGCTGTCTGCTGTCGCTCAATGGACGGATGCCATGCATGATCATCATTTTTATAAAACAGATCAGTACCTTTTAAATAAAGATGGTTATTTTCTTACTTTTGACCGGTATTATGAAACATTTGCACTAAGGAAAACATTTTCGGGGACGGAATGTGATATTCATTCTTTGAAAGATGTAAAGATTGCTGCCCAGAATCTTGCGGGTTTTCATAACCACTGCCTCGATATTTCATTTTCATCTGAAAACCTGCGGAAATATACTTCGATTTCCAGACAGTACGGGCAAAAATATTCGGAACTAAAAAGCATCGGACGTTACATACAAAAGCGCAAAAAGAAAGGGATTTTTGAATACTTATTTCTGGAACAGACAAAAGAATTCTGGGTACAAATGGAAGAGGCTGTAAAAATCTTAAACACTACACCGCCATCCAGAATTGGGTGGTGTCATGGAAATTACAGCCATCATAATATTATCCTGACATCTGATTCTCCTGCGACAATTCATTTTGAACGGTTTTATCATGGTTATCCGATTCTTGATGTTTATTATTTCCTGAAAAAGGTACTTGAGAAAAATAATTATAACTTCACATTTTGTGAAACATTTCTTACAAATTACGACCGCTTTCTTCCTCTTTCTAAAAATGACCTGTTATGCCTTTATGGATTATTTTTATTTCCTGAAAAGTTCTGGAAGATTTCAAATCAGTACATGGCACATAAAAAACATTGGGTTTCTCCACGATATATCGAGAAATTAGAGGAATTTGTCCACAAAAAAGACCTCCGCTCGATTTTTCTCGAAAAATATCTACAAATTTATAATGTTTTTTGATGCGTTTTAAGGTATAATTAAACAAAAGGCATTTTTATAACTTAAAGGAGGAGTAATTTATGAACTACAAAGAAACTTATCAGGAATGGCTTTCCAATCCTTATTTTGACGAGGAGACAAAAGCGGAATTAAAAGCCATCGAGAATGACGAAAATGAAATCAAAGAACGTTTCTATGCTGATCTAGCATTTGGAACTGCCGGACTTAGAGGAATCATCGGTGCTGGTATCAACCGTATGAATATTTATGTTGTAAGAAAAGCAACTCAGGGGTTAGCTGATTATATCTTAGAGCAGGGAACAGACAAGAAACGTGTTGCCATCGCATTTGACTCAAGACATATGTCTCCAGAATTTGCAGATGAAGCTGCACGCTGCCTTGCTGCTAACGGAATCAAAGCATTCATCTTTGAATCTTTACGCCCAACACCAGAATTATCATTTGCAGTTAGACATTTAGATTGTACTGCTGGTATCAACGTGACTGCCAGCCATAACCCACCACAGTATAATGGATACAAAGTATACTGGGAAGATGGTGCTCAGTTTACAGACCCTCATGCTTCAGGTGTTACAGCCAAAGTTAATGCGATCACTGACATTTCTACTTGCAAGACAATGTCCAAAGAAGATGCCGTAACTGCAGGTTTATATGAAGTGATCGGAAAAGAAGTTGATGACGCTTACATCACAGAAGTTGAAAAACAGGTCATCAATCAGGATTCTATCGATGAGATGGCTTCCAAATTAAAGATCGTTTATACTCCTCTCCATGGAACAGGTAACCTTCCAGTACGCCGTGTACTTGATGACCTTGGATTTAAGAATGTATATGTTGTTCCAGAACAGGAACTTCCAGATGGTGACTTCCCAACAGTCAGCTATCCAAACCCAGAAGCAAAAGAAGCATTTGCATTAGGTCTTGCTCTTGCCAAAGAAAAAGACGCTGACCTTGTTCTTGCTACTGACCCTGATGCTGACCGTTTAGGTGTATATGTAAAAGACACTAAGAGCGGAGAATATATTCCATTAACAGGTAATATGTCTGGTTCTTTATTATGTGAATATGTATTAAGCCAGAAGAAAGAAAAAGCTGGATCTCTTCCTGCAGATGGTGCTGTTGTTAAATCTATCGTTACAACAAACCTTGTAGATGAAATCGCAAAAGCTTACGATGTAAAACTGATCGAAGTATTAACAGGATTCAAATGGATCGGTAAAGAAATCCTTGGATTTGAACAGAGCGGAAAAGGAACATATCTGTTCGGATTAGAAGAAAGCTACGGATGCCTGATCGGTACATATGCAAGAGACAAAGATGCTGTTTCTGCAACTGTTGCTCTTTGTGAAGCTGCTGCTTACTATGCAACAAAAGGTAAAACATTATGGGATGTTATGATCGACATGTACGAGAAATACGGATACTGCGTAGACAGCATCACAGCTATGGACTTCCCAGGATTAGAAGGTATGGATAAGATGAAAACTATGCTTGCTAACCTTCGCGAGAACCCATTAAAAGATATCGCTGGATACAAAGTTGTTAAAATCCGTGATTACAAGAACGATACAGTACTTGATGTAGAAAGCGGTAACGTAGAACCTACAGGACTTCCTGCTTCTGATGTTCTTTACTATGAACTTGAAGGTGGAGCATGGGTATGCGTTCGTCCATCTGGTACAGAACCTAAGATCAAATTCTACTATGGTGTGAAAGCATCCAGCATGGATGAGGCACAGAGTGAGAGTGCTAAGTTTGCTGAGTGGGCTAAAGCTCAGGCTTAGACTTTGATTTGTAGTTTGAAAGGTAGTCGTGGGGACTGTATATGAGAAAAACAAAATAAGAGTATAAAAGATCCAGACCAGGAAATTTATGCACGCCGTTTTGAACGGTCGCTGATTCGCTAGTTTTCCTTGCGCAACTCGCTTCGCTCAAACAGCGCACCAAACTAGCTGCGAACCGTTCAAAACGACGGCAAAATTTCAATGGTTCTGGATCTTTTATACTCTTATTTTGTTTTTCTCATATACACGGACGGCTATTCAAACCACTACGGGTGTGTATGGAGAACGGTATTGGCTGTCAATTCTGGTATTTGCATACGGACGATTTAAGAAATTAGTAAACTACTGTTTTTAAATTTCTCAAACATCTCAACAAATCGGTGATCATAGACTACCGTCCCAAATCACACTTCCTCGTCTTCTATCAAGTCCATAAACAGCTTAATAACCGGGTTCGTATTATTTGGATTCGTTACGCACACATAGGAATCTGAATATTCTGATTCGAATGGAATACTGTGATAATAAGGATTATTCAGCAAGTAAGGATCATGTGGATTGGAGATCGTCACTCCGTTTTCTGACATTACCTTGAAGTACGCAATCTCTGATGAGCTTACTCCTACCTGATGCACACCATCCAAGCAAAAGATATCTTTCAGAATTCGGTCTACCTGATATCCGTTTGGTGATGTTAAATAGAAAGTCTCTCCGCACAGATCATTATATTCTAGATGATCTTTTCCTGCTAATCTGTGATCTTGAGATACTACGATCAAAGTTTCCTCTTTCTTTAATTTCCTCACCTGAAATCCTGCTTCTTCCCAGTGTGGAAGTTCCAGTCCGATCGCAATATCGATACTTCCATTTTCAAGTCCTCTGTGCTGGTCTGTTGTGGACATCTTATTGTAATTTAATTTCAATGCCGGCCAGCTTTCTCTTAATTCGTCGATGATCTCAAAAAACATATATTCTGAGTAATATCCTGTCTGAAATGCAATAGAAAGTGTTCCACTCTTCCCTTCCGAAGCAACCTTTGCCGTCTCCAACGTATGATTAATCTGAGAAAGTGCCTCCTTCATCCCGTCATAAAGGATTTTCCCCGGTTCCGTAAGCTTCAAAGGCTTGCTGTGGCGGTTAAACAAACGATAACCTAATTCCGACTCTAACATCTGAATCTGTCTGCTGATCGTTGGCTGTGAAGTGTAAAGACGTTGTGCAGCATATGTAATATTACCAATCTCAGCAACCGTGATAAAATACTTTAATTGTTGCAATGTCATACCCAAATTCTCCTTTGTACCCATCAATTTTTCACTCCCTTCATTATATCATACAAACATCCAGCACCAAAAACTTTCTTTCTCAATTAAACCACGATCACCTCATAATCAAAACTTAACAATTTCAAAAATATATCATCCACTAAAAACTACCGCATCCAGCCTCTCTCCAATTAAAATCCAACACCCTCCAGCAGTCACCTCTTACCTAAATTTTTTGAATAAAGTAAATTTAAATAAAATAAATAGCAACTACTCAGGGACCGTAGGAGCTCGCCTGCACTTAGCGAGTGGCAGGTTGATAGACCTGTCAAGAGCTTAGTACAGCTGCGGGCGAGTCGAACGAGAGTGCGTCCCTGAGTAGTTGCTATTTATTTTATTTCCAACAATTTAATTCATTCAACAAACAAACTATTTATTTAAGAAGATTAGAGTGTCAAAAGCCCCTTTTTGATATTTGATTTTGTTTGTACCTTGAAAATTTAACACGAACTGGTAAAGGATATGATTTTTTGATTTATGATTTTCTGATATCTAAAGCAGTGATTCATTGGTTTTATGCTGTTTTCTCATTTGAAGCATACGGATTCAAGCTATTTATATAATCTAATAGCTTCTGAAAATCCAATGCCGCTATTTTAAATCCAAAGAATAATCGGGTACGTTTTTTGCCATGTACAGGAATCTTATCCACATGATATCTTCGGCGGAGAAGAGATGGAATTGCTTCAACTCCATTTCTAAACTTTGCGTATTCAGAAAATTCTTCCGTTTGCATATACTGTAATTGTTTTGCACGACCAACGGATTTCCAAGATACTTCTTTCCGTACGCGTGTTTTTAGAAAACGTGGTTGACATCGTTCTCTGTAAGGACATTCTTCACAATTACTTCTCTGAAAATATGCAACGGAACGATCATTTCCAGGATCATAACTGCATTCTTCTGGATTACAGTCATTTTTGCATTTGATGAGATATTTACCATCTTCTGTAAACACAAAATCAGCATATATTTCATCTGGTTTACGTCCTGTGAAATTGGTTGTAACAAGTTTCAGATTGTGCTCAGATGCTAAACGTGAGTTTTTTTCTCCACTGTATGCTCCATCGACAACAAGAAAGGAACCATCATCATCAATGATCGTGCGTTCTTTTAGCAGGCGGATAAGGAGCTGATATTCACTTGTATCATCAAAATCACCTGTTGAATCACAGATTTTTATTAAAATATCAGCATCTTTCATTACAACAATGGTTCTCTCAGTGGCATCCATATTCCTTTTGTGATATATGCATTTATTATAATCATCCTTTTCAATGTAATGATGTTGTTCATCTGGAATCTTGGTTCCACGCTCGTTCATTATCTTACAAAGATTGGAAACACAGGTGTAAAACAATTCAAGTAACGAGAGATTTCTGATATTTGCAGCAACCATTAAGCTGTCCATACGTTGTTTATCTGGAGTCATGTTCATAAAATCAGATATTTCTTTTGCCGTTTTTACGACGCATTCATGAATAAGATCAACATCATGTTCTGTTTCGTAAGACAGAACCCTAGCTCTAAATCGACTGAGTGTTCTGTCGCTGATTGGCTGCTCTTCAAAACTGGTTGTATGCAAAGCATACTGATAACGAATGTCAAACGCCATAGCTTCAACAATCTCATCATCAGTAACATTAAGAGCTTCTTTAAGAATCAATGCTCCAACAATCACATTGACCGGAGTATTAGGTCTGGATGCTTTTTTACTATAAAGAACAGAAAAAATGTTTTCATCAATAGCAGGAAAAACTTTGTCTGCAAAAGTTTTTGCCCATGATTTTTCTAACATTCGTTTTTCGCGTTCTGTAAGATTAAACGTACTATCTATAAGAGAAATTTGTTGATTATCATTTTTTACAAAAGACATATGGATCACCTCACAAAATCATACTTATATTTTACCAGAGAATCCAATATTTTTACATATCGTGTTAAGTTTTCAAGGTACAAATTTATATCAAAGGTTATAAACCTTTTGACACCCTAATCATATAAAGAAATAAAATCAACTGATTGAGAATAAATAACAGGAGGAATAATGAAATGATTAAGAAAAGAATCCTTGGAAATTCTGGTATTGAAGTAAATCCTGTGGGACTTGGATGTATGGGATTTTCTCATGCTTATGGTACACCTACTGATAAATCAGACGCAATAAAACTGATCAGAAATTCCTATGATATGGGGACTGTCAGAAGCAGATGCGGAATATATGAGGCGTGCAAATGCCGTATGTAAAGTATCGGCTATAGAAAACAGATATTCTATGATGGGGAGATTTTATGAAAAAGATTTTCCTGCATTTGAAGAATTAAATATCGCATATGTAGCATATTCTCCGCTTGCGAATGGAATCCTTACCGGGAAATACAAAGCGGGAATGCAATTTGATTCCCAAACGGATTTCAGAGCCATAATGCCACAGTTCCAAGATGAGAGTTATAAACAGAATGAAGAATTATTTTATCTGATTTCATCAATGGCAGAAGAAAAGAATGCGACTATGAGCCAAATTTCACTTGCATGGATGCTGAATAAAAAACCGTGGATTATTCCAATTCCCGGAAGCAGAAAGCCTGAACGTATGAAAGAAAATCAGAAGGCAGCTAATGTCCAGCTTTCAAGTGAGGATGTGAAAAAAATTGATTCCGCACTTGATAAGATGAAAATGTCCGATTACTTTGGTGGGACAGGACGCAAGTAAAATTCATGATCGTTATTGACTAAGAACTTGACAACTTCCGGTTTATAAAATAATTTTTTCTAATTGTAAAGAAAATAATTTTCATTAAAGGCTAATCTACCGTTTTTGACGCAGCTTCTTTCCACTTTTCAGTTCTGTAATATCCATAGGAAATCAGGAAGTTGGCAAGCCAGCCAAGCGGTACTGCATACCATACTATAGAAACTCCCCAAATTGGAGCTCCAAACTTTGCAATGGTAACTCGCAATGTTAGATTTACCATATTCGCAATAGTAAAAACTTTCACCGCTCCCGCTCCCCGCAAAATACCATCGACAGCCATTTTAAATCCAATCATACAAAAGAAGAAACCAATAAATTTCAGATAACTTTCTCCAGTAACAATCGTCTGCGCTGAAGGTTCATTGTCCAAAAACAAGGCAATCAGAGGTTTATGAGCTATTTCGAGGAAGAAACATAAAATAACCGCTATAACAATAATCATAAAGTTGCCTGCCCGATAACCTTGTGAGATTCGCTCCTCTTTTTCTGCGCCAATGTTCTGTGCAGTATAAGAAGACATTGCATTACCAATTGCTGACATTGGCACAACACAAAGAGATTCTATTCGCATCGCAGCAGAGAATCCAGCAAGAATTTGTGTCCCAAAGCTATTTACCACTGACTGAACTAGCATCATGCCAATAGAAACCGTAGATTGTTGAAGGATAGATGGTAGTGCAATCCTGGACATATCAGAAAATTCTGTTTTACTAAACCAGCCCTCAGCTTTCCCTTGTAACTGTTGAAGTGTAACAACAAAAATAATCAAAGATAACACTGCTGAAATTCCCTGAGAAATAAACGTTGCATATGCTGCACCAGCCACACCCAAATTCAATACTGCCACCATATATAAATCCAGAAAAATATTCAATACAGAAGAAAAAATCAATAAATACAACGGAATCCGTGATTCTCCAAGTGCGTTAAACATCGAAGAAAGAATGTTGTACATAAATAAGAATGGCAGACCCAAAAAGTAAATATTCAAATAAGTTACAGCAATATCTATGGCATCTGCCGGTGTATTTAAAACCTCCATAATCTGCTGGCTAAAAATTAATCCAACGCCTCCAAGTATCAAACTAATGAAAAGAAATGAAAGTAACGCAGTACGAATACAAGTCTTCATACGTCCGTAATTGTGTGCACCAAAGTGATGGCTGATAATAACAGATGCACCAATACCGCCTCCAATAGCAATACAAATAAATATACTTGTCAGGGCATAAGATGCGCCAACAGCAGCTAAAGCAGTTTCTCCCACATAACGTCCCACTATGGCAGAATCTACAATTGTATATGCCTGTTGAAACAGATTTCCAATAATCATCGGAATTGAAAAAATAAGCAAAGCTCTCGATGGTTTTTCTGTAATCAGATAGTCTTTATTCTGTCTCATTACTTCTTTACATCTCCCTTCCGGCTACAAAACTCAGCAAGCTCACAATCACAGTAATCTCTATTTGGCATATGTTCACTCTTTTCCAATACTTCTTGATAAAAAATACCAACATTCTGCATCAGAAGTTCTGTATTAACCTGATAATGCATTTGACGGTCAATCCTTTGTCCCGTCACCATTCCACAATCTTTTAATATCTGTAGATGCTGTGATACTGCTGATTCACTGATTCCAATTTTCGCAGCCAATGCTTTCCCACAGTAATGATGTTCCAGTAAAAGCAGGAGAATCTGGTAGCGTGTTGGCATGGTAATAGTATGCAGTAATTCGATATCTATCATCTTTCCCTCCAAAATAAAGCATTTACTTAATTAAGTATTTACTTAATTATAAGAATTTCCAATATAAATGTCAAGAAATAAAGATTTTGATTTTGTGAGTTGGTTGGCCAACTGGAGTCTTTCTGTATATGACAAAAAATAAATAATGGTATGGAGAGCGGTATTGGCTGATAATTTTTGTATTCATGGATGGAATGTCAAAGAAACTTACGAACACCGATTTAACAAGATGTTTGAAGGAATTTAAAAACAGCAGTTTACTAATTTCAAATTCTCAAATCTTCTGTCTGCAAATATCAGAACTGACAGCCAACACCGTTCTCCATACACACCCATGGTGGTTTGAATAGCCGTTCGTGTATATGAGAAAAACAAATTACAATCTACACCCTGTTTCCAAATCCACCTCATTCATCAATCCTTCTCCTTCCACATACCTCTGCAGATTTCCTGCTGCAATATCCACAATTCGATACAATGTAGCGGGGTGATGAAAGTCTCCTGAGATATGTGGTGTGATGATTGCATTTTCTATATTCCATAATTTGTGCTGGGTCTGAAGTGGTTCTGGATCTGTTACGTCCAGACCTGCTCCGTAGATTTCTCCTTGAATCAATGCCTCGCATAAATCTTCTGTATTTACTGCGCTTCCTCTTCCTGCATTTAACAAAATTGCTGTGTTTTTCATTTCTTTGAAACGCTGTTTATTATATATGTTTCTCGTCGCTTTGGAATCCGGCAGTACGGAAAATACTACATCTGCTTCTGGCAGTAATTGATCTAAGTCGTCCATTGTATGAAGTTCGTCGATGTCCTGTGGAACCTGTCCTAGTCTTCGTTTGATTCCGATAATGCGGTAGCCAAAATTCTTCATCAGCCTTGCAAAGTATAATCCAATGTCTCCAAGTCCAACGATCAGTAAGGTACCTCCTCGTAACGACATAACAGCTCCTTCATCCTGCCATTGGCACTGATTCTGGTTATCTCTATATAGATGTAACTTTTTCTGGAGAGAAAACAAGACTGCCAGCATATGTTCCGCAACGCCCGGGCCGTAAGCTCCTGTTGCATTTGTCAGGATTACATTTTCAGGCAAAACTCCTTTTTTTACATATGGATCTGCTCCTGCTGAATTTAGCTGTAACCATTCCAGATTTTCTGCTTCTTTTAGATAAAATGGATCTACATTTCCGATGATGATATTCGCTTCTTTTACCATTTCTGGTGTTACTTTGTCGTAGGAACTATATACAAAATGGCTTCCTTTTGCATGTTTTTCTAATGTCTTTTTATGTTCATCTTCTACTGGCATAACCACCAGAATATTTTTATTTGTTTTCATCGTTGTTATATCCTCCTTGTCTGCTTTTAGATATTGTTTCTATTGTAACTCGTTAAAAAACAAAAGAAAACCCCAGAGTTTTTGTAATCTCTGAGATTTTCTTTTATCTTTAACTTTTTATTCGTTTAAATCTTCATCATACTTAAGCTATCGTCCCAAAATCGCATCCATATCCTGTTCAGGAGCTGTGATCGGTCTTAGATCATATTGTTCCACCAATATCTTGACCACTCCTTCTGACAAAAATGCCGGCAAAGTTGGTCCTAAATATATTTTTTTGATTCCTAATGATAACAATGTTAATAAAATACATACCGCTTTCTGTTCATACCATGAAAGAACTAATGTCAACGGCAGATCATTAATTCCACATTCAAACACCTCTGCAAGTGCTGCCGCTACTTTAATTGCACTGTATGCATCATTACACTGCCCCATATCTAAAATTCTTGGAAGTCCATCAATTTTTCCAAGATCTATATCATTAAATCGATACTTGCCACACGCAAGAGTTAAAACCAAAGAATCCATCGGTGTCTGTTTCACAAATTCTGTATAATAATTACGTCCCGGATGAGCTCCATCGCAGCCTCCTACAAGGAATATATGTTTAATGGCCCCTTTCTTAATTGCTGATACTATCTTTTCTGCATTTGCAAGCACTGTTCCATGCGCAAATCCAGTTGTCAAAATATGACCGCCATTGATTCCACTCATACTATGGTCATGTTCATATCCGCCTAACTTTAATGCTTGTTCGATCAATGGACTGAAATCCTTCGTTCCATCTTCTTTTCTCTCAATATACTTTAGTCCTTCGTATCCAACAACTGAAGTATTGTAAATGCGGTCTCTATAGCTTTCTCTTGGCGGCATCAGGCAATTCGTTGTAAATAAGACAGGAGCCGGAATATTCTCAAATTCCTGCTGCTGACTTTGCCATGCAGTCCCAAAATTGCCTGCAAGATGTTTGTACTTCTTAAGCCCTGGATATCCATGTGCCGGTAACATTTCCCCATGTGTATAGATATTAATTTTCTTATCCTTTGTCTGCTCTAACAACTGATGAAGATCCTCAAGATCATGACCAGAAACAACAATAAATGGTCCTTTTTTGATATCTGTATTTACTTTCGCTGGTACCGGAGTCCCAAATGTTTCTGTATTCGCCCGATCCAATAATTGCATACATTTTAAGTTTACCTGACCAAATTCCATAATGAGATTCAGCCATTCTTCTGCTGTATGTTCTTCATCAATTTCCGTCAATCCCTTAAAAAACCATGAAGTCACTTCATCATCTTCGTAACCTAGATTCATGCTATGATGTGCATAGGCCGCCATACCCTTTAATCCAAAAAGTAAGGTTGAGCGAAGCGAAACAATATCTGTATCTCCTTCCCACAATTTGACCCTGGGCTTATCTGCACCTCCAAGATCCTCTGTTTCTTTTCGAACCCGATCCATAAATTTCCGAATCGCTCCATTATCAAAGTTAACATTCGTAAGCGTTGTAAATAAACCATCCATCAACAGACGATCCGCCTCTTTCGTCCTGTGTGTCTGTTTTACTGCCTTTGACAATCGTATCAATTCATAAACCAACTCATCCTGCAGCAAAGCCGTCTCCGGCTGTTTTCCACAAACTCCTGTCACAACACAACCTTTATTTCCTGCCGTCTGCTGACATTGGAAGCAAAACATATCTGCCATATCATTTTTCTCCTTTTTTGTTCTCGTAATAGAAATAATATGTGCAGATTTTTGTATTTTATGCAGATTGTGATTTGGAGGATAGTCGTAGGTTAATGCGATAGAAATAATAGTATAAAAGATCCAGAACCATTGAAATTTTGCCGTCGTTTTGAACGGTTCGCAGCTAGTTTGGTGCGCTGTTTGAGCGAAGCGAGTTGCGCAAGGAAAACTAGCGAATCGGCGACCGTTCAAAACGGCGTGCATAAATTTCCTGGTCTGGATCTTTTATACTATTATTTTGTTTTTCTCATATACAATCCCAACGACTACCCTACAAATCACTATTTCTCAGTAATCTGTGCATGTAATCCCTGAAGTGAATTCACCTCTTCATTCTGATCTGCATGTGCCTTCACATAAGCGATTCCTTCTGCTGCCGCTTTCGCTGCTGCGATTGTTGTATAATATGGAATCTTAGCTTTAATTGCACCTTTTCTTAAATAACTGTCATCGTTTACGCTGTCTTTTCCAACTGGAGAGTTTACAACGATATCGATATCACCATTTGTGATAAGGTCAAGGATGTTTGGTCTTCCTTCGCTTAATTTGTTGACTTTCTCAGCAGGGATTCCAGCTTCATTTAACAGCTTGCATGTATTATTTGTTGCAAGGATCTTGAATCCGTCTTTGTCAAATGCTTTGGCTACATCTACAACTTCTTCTTTATCCTTACGATTTACAGAAATTAAAACAGTTCCTTCTAATGGAAGTTTTGCTCCGACACCTTCCTGTGCTTTGTAGAAGGCTTCTCCATAGGATTTGGATAATCCAAGGACTTCACCTGTGGAACGCATTTCTGGTCCAAGGACAGGGTCTACTTCCTGGAACATGTTGAATGGGAAGGCTGCTTCTTTGACTCCATAGTATGGAATTGCTTGTTCTTTTAATTCTGGTACTGGTGATGGTTTTCCTGTTAATTCAGATGTAATGATCTGTGTTGCCAGTGGAACCATTCTCACGTTACATACTTTAGATACCAGAGGTACTGTACGGGATGCACGTGGATTTGCTTCTAATACATAGACTTTTCCGTCTTCGATCGCATACTGCATGTTCATCAGTCCTTTAACGTGCATTTCTTCTGCGATCTTTCTTGTGTATTCTTTGATCGTTGCTAAGTTTTCTTCTGAAATATGAACGGATGGAAGGATACAAGCGGAATCTCCTGAATGGACTCCTGCAAGTTCGATATGTTCCATAACCGCTGGTACAAATGCGTGTGTTCCGTCACTGATCGCATCTGCTTCGCATTCCATTGCATGATTTAAGAAACGGTCGATCAGGATTGGGCGGTCTGGTGTTACACCAACGGCTGCTTTCATATATCCTGTCATGCTTTCGTCATCATAGACAACTTCCATTCCACGTCCACCAAGAACGTATGAAGGTCTTACCATCACAGGATATCCGATCTTTCCTGCAATCTCTAATGCTTCTTCTACTGTTGTTGCCATTCCCGATTCTGGCATTGGAATCTCTAATTTATCCATCATTTCACGGAACAGATCACGGTCTTCTGCAAGGTCGATCACGGATGGAGATGTTCCAAGGATCTTCACACCATTTTTCTCAAGTTCTGCAGCGATATTCAGTGGTGTCTGTCCACCGAACTGTGCGATCACTCCTAATGGTTTTTCTTTGTTGTAAATGCTTAATACATCTTCGACTGTTAATGGTTCGAAATATAATTTATCAGATGTATCGTAGTCTGTAGATACTGTTTCTGGGTTACAGTTTACGATGATCGTCTCGAATCCCATTTTCTTTAATGCCTGGGATGCATGTACACAGCAGTAGTCAAATTCGATACCCTGTCCGATACGGTTTGGTCCACCGCCTAAGATCATGATCTTTGGTTTATCTGTGGATACTGGGTTCTTATCTTTGGCATTGTATGTTGAATAATAGTAAGCACTGTCTGGTGTTCCACTTACATGAACTCCTTCCCATGCTTCTTCGACACCGATGGAAATACGTTTATTTCTGATATCTTCTTCTGGGATTTCTAATAACTGGCTTAAGTATTTGTCAGAGAATCCGTCTTTCTTGGCTGCTGTTAACATTTCATTGGATGGCATGTTTCCTTTGCATGCAAGAAGGGCTTCTTCTTCCTCAACTAACTCTTTCATCTGCTCGATAAAGTATGTTTTTACTTTTGTCAGTTCAAAGATTTCTTCAACCGTTGCACCTTTTCTTAATGCTTCGTACATCACGAAATGACGTTCGCTGGATGGTGTCACTAATTTCTTTAATAATTCTTCTTTCGTTAAAGTATCGAAATCTTTGGCATGTCCGAGTCCATAGCGTCCTGTCTCTAAGCTTCGGATCGCTTTCTGGAATGCTTCTTTGTATGTTTTACCGATACTCATAACTTCACCAACAGCACGCATCTGTGTTCCAAGTTTGTCTTCGACACCTTTGAATTTTTCAAATGCCCAGCGTGCAAACTTGATAACAACATAATCACCGTCTGGTACATATTTATCTAATGTTCCGTATTTTCCACATGGAATATCTTTTAATGTCAGTCCTGCAGCAAGCATTGCGGAGACTAAAGCGATTGGGAATCCTGTCGCTTTGGATGCTAATGCTGAGGATCTTGATGTTCTTGGGTTGATCTCGATAACGATAATACGATCTGTCACTGGATCATGTGCGAACTGTACGTTTGTTCCACCGATCACCTGTACAGAATCTACGATCTTGTATGCTTGTTCCTGTAATCTCTGCTGACATTCTTCGGAGATCGTAAGCATTGGTGCGGAACAGAAAGAGTCTCCTGTATGCACTCCTAATGGATCGATATTCTCGATGAAGCAGACTGTGATCATATTTCCTTCAGCATCACGTACAACTTCAAGCTCTAATTCTTCCCATCCAAGAATGGATTCTTCTACAAGTACCTGCCCAACTAAACTTGCCTGAAGTCCTCTTGCGATGACTGTCTTTAATTCTTCTTTGTTGTATACCAGTCCTCCACCGGCTCCACCCATTGTGTAAGCTGGACGAAGTACCACTGGGTAACCAAGCTCATCAGCGATCTTTAATCCATCTTCTACGCTGTAAGCCACTTCGCTTCGTGCCATCTCGATTCCAAGTTCATCCATTGTCTTCTTGAACTCGATACGGTCTTCTCCACGTTCAATACTATCTACCTGTACACCAATTACTTTGACATTATACTTATCTAAAATACCCTTTTTATATAACTCTTCACATAAATTTAATCCGGACTGCCCACCTAAGTTTGGAAGTAAGGCATCTGGACGTTCTTTCGCAATGATCTCCTCTAAACGCTCTGCGTTCAGCGGCTCAATGTAAGTTACGTCAGCTGTTTCCGGATCTGTCATGATCGTTGCTGGGTTGGAGTTGACCAGTACGATTTCATATCCAAGTTTACGAAGCGCCTTACACGCCTGTGTACCAGAATAGTCAAATTCGCATGCCTGACCGATAATGATCGGACCAGATCCAATGATCAACACTTTGTTAATATCTGTTCTCTTTGGCATAAAAATAATTCCTCCTTTAGACTTTGTTATTATTATATAAGAAAATCGGCAAAATCGGAATCATTTTGTGATGTTTTTGTAAAAAAGAATCATAGAATATTTTCATAATTCAAAAAGAGATTGTAAAACAGTATTCTGCATACCATTTTACAATCTCTCTTTTATAATTTTTCTATGATCTGTTTCTTATATTCCAGAAATTCTTCTGTCAGATTAAAATCTTTTCTTCTTGGTTTTGGTTCTTTGATCACGATCTCTTCCGTGATCTTTCCCGGCTTCCCTGTCAGAAGATAAATTCGGTCAGATAACAAGATTGCTTCATCAATATCATGCGTGATAAATAACGTAGAAAGATGAATCTTATCCATGACATCTAAATACCAGCGATGCATATCACTCTTTGTCAAAGTGTCCAATGCACTAAATGGTTCATCAAGCAAAGCTACATCCTTGGAGAACATATAAGTTCTTAACAATGCTGCTCTCTGTCTCATTCCACCAGATAACTGGCTTGGATATTTCTTCTGTGTCCCAGAAAGTCCGAATTCATCAAAGAATTCTCCCGCTTTTTTGCGGGCTTCCTTTTTCTTCTCGCCTTTGATGATCAATGGCAGTGCCACATTATCTTCAATCGTTCGATATGGCAGAAGCAGGTCCTTCTGGAGCATATAACTGATATGTCCCGGCTGCCCGGTGATATCTTCTCCATCCAGTAAAACCTTTCCCTTCTGTGGTGTACGAAGTCCGGAAATCACGTTAAATAACGTTGTCTTTCCCCCGCCGCTGCTTCCAAGCAGGCAGACTAATTCATTGTCATGAAGTTCTATATTGATATCTTCGATGATATTTTCCTGATCATAGGAAAATGTTACGTCTTTTACAATTAATTTTGACATGGTTTACTCCAGATAGTCGTTTGTAAATCCTGTATTCTCTGGGATTTCTGTCTTAACCAGTTTGTTTTTATTTAACCAGTTATAGAACGCATTCCAACGTTTTGGATTGATATATCCCCACTGTTTTACCTCAGCTTTGTACTGATCTTTCATGTATTTCTGGCTGGCTTTTACCAGTTTCTTATCTAATTCTGGTGAAGCATCACATAAAATATCTGCCGCTTTATCAGGGTTCTTAATAGAATATTCATATCCTTTTTTCACTGCGGATAAGAATTTCTTTGCTGTCTCAGGATTTTCTTTTAACCAGTTGCTGTTTCCTACGATGACTGGTGTGTAGTAATCAAATACAGAATCAATATCTTTAAATGCAAAGTAATCTGTCTTTAATCCTTTCACTTCTGTGGCAACTCCTGCCCATCCGTAGAAGATCCAGATTGCATCCACAGATTTGCTCTTTAATGCAGAAACTTCGTCTGTGACTGTACTTGGGATCAGTTTTACTTTGCTGAAATCTCCGCCGTCTTTTTCTACAACCTGTTTTAATGTTGCTTTCTCAACGTCAAGATCCCATGTTGCGTATTTCTTTCCTTCCATTCCTTTTGGACGGTCCATTCCTTCGCCTTTTCTGGAAATGATTCCGGAAGTATTGTGCTGAAGGATGGTTGCAACTGCTTCGATCGGCATTGCATCATCACCTACTAAAGCAGATGCCATCGTATCCTGGAATCCTACACCAAACTGGGCTTTTCCAGATGCTACTAAAGAATAGACTCCATCTTCAGGCGGCTGAACGATCTTGACTTTCAGTCCTGCATCTTTGAAATATCCAAGTTTCTGTGCTACATAAAGACCTGTATGATTTGTATTTGGTGTCCAGTCTAATACAAATGTAACTTCTTCTAATTTGTTACTCTTCTTTTCTGCACTCTTCTTGTTAGAACCACAAGCTGTCATAGACAGGATTGTTGTGATTGCAAGAAGAACTGCTAATAATCTCTTTTTCATAATGTTCTCCTATTTTTTATTCTCCCAAGGCATGCATTTCTTCTGTAAAATGTTAACTAACCCCATTAAGATCAGACTTAATGCTGAAATTACAAAGATCACTGCAAACATCTTGTCAAACGCGTATGCCTTTTTTACTCTTGTCATATAAACTCCAAGGCCATTAAATCCACCAAGCCATTCGGAGATCACCGCTCCGACAACTGCGTAAGATACAGAAATCTTAAGACTTGCAAAGAACTGGTTTAATGCCCCTGGGAATTTTACATACCAGAAAATCTGCATCTTTGATGCTCCCATAGAGCGCATCAGACTGATCGTATCTGGGTCTGCGGACTGAAATCCGTCTAACAAACTGACGGTGATCGGGAAAAATACGACGATCACGACCAGAATGACTTTCGGTGTCAGTTCATACCCGAACCATAAAACTAACAATGGGGCGATCGCTACCGTCGGAATCGTCTGTGTGATAACGATCAGCGGATACAATGCCTTATACAGTCCATGAAAACGATCCATCAGTACCGCCATAACAAATCCGATCAGAATACCGATCACCAGACCTGCAAATGCTTCCAATACTGTTACTTTTGCATTCTCAAGCAGCAATGGGGCATCTTCGATCAAAGTCTTAAAAACTCTCCCTGGTGCCGGCAATAAATACGATGGCACCATTCCCGTCACAGATGCGATATGCCAGATTGCAAGAATCAAAATGATGGCTGCTGCCGGCAGAATCTTACTGGTGGTGTTTTGTAACTTTTTTGTCAATTGTCAGTACATCCCCTTCCGGTTTGTATGTCACTTTGATGTAAGCTGCTACAGATGGTGCCCCTGCACGGATCGCGATATGCTGGCATTCTTTGACGATATCCATCAGTTCATCATAATCTCCCTCGATGGCTGTCTCGAATGGTCCTACATAATAAGATAATCCCGTACTTTTGATATAATCGATCACCTGATCAACGATACGAATCAGTTCCTCATCATCTTTTGCTTCTGGTAATGTCTGAATTGCTACACTTGCGTTCATTTTAAATTCCTCCTTATAATAAGTAATTGATTTTATAGAAAATTCGATCTAATCCTATAAACTAGTCTCATAAACATAATAAAACGCCGGATCAAAAATTCCGGCGTGATTCACTCAAAAATATATACTATATCTCCAACCCACTAGCTTTAGATTCTCTTACCAAATCGTAAGAATTTCTTAATGTCATTTTATAAATCATTTATATTTGTTTATATTCTGTATATTGAATCTCGAAATGGAAATGACTATACTATAACCATACCTCAAGGAAAGACCTAAAAGATAAGACAAAAAAGAATTTCAGGAAACATCCTACAGGTATAGTTTTTTCATATATATTTTTAATCCTCTCTTTTCAAAAAAGAAAACCATCATACCCCAGGTGGTTTTCTTTTAGATTGTCACTTTTTTATCGATTTTCAATAAAGAAAGGAGCGTATGTTTTTACATGCAGAAAAACTATGTTGGAAAACTTATTTAAATTAAAGGAGCATAATACCTCCGTAAAAACTGAAGTCATTGCTGGTATTACTACATTTATGACAATGGCTTACATCCTTGCGGTAAACCCAAGTGTACTTTCTGCAGCTGGTATGGACCCTACTGCAGTCTTATTAGCTACATGTATCGCTTCCTTCATCGGAACATTATGTATGGGACTTACTGCAAACCTTCCATTCGTACTTTCAGCTGGTATGGGATTAAATGCTTATCTTGCTTATACCGTTGTTGGTGTGATGGGATACCACTGGCAGGTTGCATTGCTTGCTGTATTTGTTGAAGGTATCATCTTCATCGTATTATCTTTAACAAATGTCCGTGAAGCCATCTTTGATGCAATTCCTCTAAACCTCAAGAAAGGTGTTTCTGTCGGAATCGGTATCTTTATCGCTTTTATCGGTCTTCAGAACGCAAAACTTGTCATTGGAAATGACTCAACATTAGTATCCATCACAAACTTTACAAAGGACTTCCACACTGCTGGAATCTGTTCTTTACTTGCTGTTGTTGGATTACTGATCACAGTGATTCTTTATATTAAACAAGTACCTGGATCTATCCTGATCGGAATCCTTGCTACATGGATCATCGGAATGATCTGTCAGGTAACAGGAATCTATGTCCCGAATGCTGAAACAAGATATTACAGCCTGTTCCCTACATTTGCAATGACAGATTTCTCAAAATTAGGAGAGACTTTCGGTAAATGTTTCCAGTTTGATCTAAATAAAATTGGAATCTTTAACTTTATCGCCGTTGTATTATCTTTCTTATTTGTCGATCTGTTTGATACACTTGGAACTTTAGTTGGTGTCAGCACAAAAGCAGGAATGCTTGATGAAGAAGGTAAACTTCCAGGAATCAAACCTGCATTAATGGCCGATGCGGTTGCTACAACTGCTGGTGCAGTCCTTGGTACTTCTACAGTTACAACATTCGTTGAATCTTCTTCAGGTGTTGCTGCTGGCGGACGTACTGGTTTAACAGCCGTTGTTTCAGGATTCTTATTCCTGATCTCAACATTATTTGCACCGATCTTTACAGCAATTCCATCCTTCGCAACAGCCCCAGCGCTGATCATGGTTGGATTCTTAATGTTCGGAGCGATCTCTGATATCAAATTTACAGATGATAATATGACAGAAGCAGTACCTGCTTACCTTTGCATCATTGCAATGCCATTATTCTACAGTATCTCTGAGGGAATCTCTATTGGAATCATCTCTTATGTAATCTTAAATGTAGTTTGTGGAAAAGCAAAGAAGATCACACCTTTAATGTATGTACTTGCAGTGTTATTTATTTTGAAATATGCAGTTCTGTAAAGATCTCATTGCATAAATTAATACTTATAATATTTAAAATGGGAATCCCGAATTTATGGGATTCCCATTTTTTAATAAAAAAACAGCCGTACCATTATGTCATTGATGATACGACTGTTTTTATATTTCTTATTCTTTTATCCTATAAAAGTCTTATTTTACGATTCTTCTTACACAATTCACTGCTCTGTAATTCGCTGTAGATACATGAACCCCTGTCGAAGTACTTCCTGCATGAATCACCTGATTGTTTCCAATATAGATTCCAACATGTCCAATTCCATTGATCATCTCATAACAGATCAAATCCCCCGGCTGCTTATTTGCCCATGAAACTGCTGTTCCGCTGTATCTTTGTGCTGTGGAACTGTGTGGAAGTGTATATCCAAAATGTTCATAAATCTTCATTGTAAATCCAGAACAATCAACTCCGCTTGTCAGGCTCTCTCCGCCCCATTTATATGCTAACCCCTTAAATCTCAATGCATATTTTGCGACTTCCTCACCTTTTGCTGCTGTACTTGCTGTCTGTGATGAACTTGTACTGCTTGAAGTTGTTGTCGTTGATGGCTTTGTTGTTGATAAATAGCTGGAACTTACATAACAGTAACTTCCGCTGTATTTTACTGTAGTCCATCCTGATTTATTTCCATAACATGTAATGCTTGTCCCTCTCTTATAAGAACCAGCTTTCGCAGCACTCGTTGATGCCTGCTTTCTGATCGTCAGAGAACTTGCCGTTACATAACGGGTATATGTACTCGTCTTTGTGCTGGAAGTTGTTGTTGCAGCTGCCACCGCCGGCTTCTTTGTTGCAAGATATCTTGTTGCAACATAATATTTTGACTTTCCATATTTGATTCTTGTCCAGTCACCTTTTCGGCTGTAACACTTTAATCTTGTTCCCTTCTTATAGGAACCCATGACTTTCCCCTTTGGTGATGCTGTCTTACGGACAATGAGTGAATTGGCATTTACATATCTGTAATAAGATGCATAAACCTCATGCGTCTTAGAAATTGTTAAAAATGAAAACATACAACATAGGCTTAATACAAAAGCAATTGTAGTTTTAATCGTTTTGTTTTTCATAAATTCTCCTTTTCTTCCCTATATTTTCTTATTTTACTATGCTTTTCTTAACTTGTAAATATCTTTGTAATAACTCCTTAATATTTTTAATACAAAAGCGAAAAAGGAACCAGTGCTATTGATATCACTGATTCCTTTTTTCTGTTGTATTTAGGATTTTATTTTATGTATTAACTATTTTACAATTCTGCGGACACAATTTACGGATCTGTAATTGGCTGTTGATATGTGGATTCCTGTTGCAGTGCTTCCTGCATGAACCACCTGATTATTTCCAATATAAATTCCGACATGCCCGATTCCATTGATGGCATTATAACAGATCAAATCTCCAACCTGTTTGCTGCTCCATGAAACAGCCTTTCCATAACCTCTTTGTGAAATAGAGCTGTGTGGAAGATAATATCCAAAATGCTGATAGACTTTCATCGTAAATCCAGAACAGTCAGCTCCTTTTGTAAGGCTCTCTCCGCCCCATTTATAAGGATTTCCTATAAACTGCTTGGCATAGTTCGCAACCTGCCGTCCTTTTGCCACTGTGGAAACCGTTGTTGATGGTTTGGATGCTGACAGATAGCTGGAACTTACATAACAATAATTCCCGCTATATTTTACTGTCGTCCATCCTGACTTATTTCCATAACATGTAACACTTGTCCCTTTCTTATAAGAACCTGCTTTTGCAGCACTTGTTGATGCTTTTTTCCTGATCGTTAAGGAACTTGCTGTTACATATCGGGTATATGTACTGCTCTTTGTAGATGTTGTGGAAACAGTCGGTTTCTTTGTAGAAAGATATTTTGTGGATACATAGTATTTATGGCTTCCATATTTAACCCTTGTCCAGCTTCCTTTCTTGCTGTAGCAAGTGACTTTTGTTCCCTTTTTATAGTAACCTGCTACTTTTCCTTTTGACGATGCTGTCTTGCGTACATTCAATGATGAAGCTGTGACATATCTTGAATATGATGCATATACATTATCCGGTTTTGCAATCGAACTAAACGCAAATATACAACAAATGCTTAAAATATAAGAAATTGTAGTTTTTACTGCTTTTCCTCTCATAATTCCTCCTATAATTACTTTTCTTATTTTGTATCTTACTACATTTTTCTCACTTTGTAAACATTTTTGTAACATTTTCGTAATATTTATTAATATATTTTTAAAATATCTATGCTTTTATTCCATAAAAATCAGATCTTTGATCGTCTGCATGGATAAGTCCACCGAAGCGATCTCATCTGCACACCGTTTTAGCTCTGATCGGATCATTTCTTCATTCTTGATATGTTTTTTGTATTTCATCTGATGTTCAAGGTTTGCCCAGAAATCAAGTGCGATCGTACGGATCTGTATTTCTGCATTCAGATTTAATTCTTTGATCTTTAGGATCATATGATAACTGCGATATCCATTTTCCTTTGGATATGCTATGTAATCTTTTATCTTTATTATTTCGATCTCTTCCTGATCATCCAACCACTTTGATACTTTGTAAATATCATCTACAAAAGAACAGATCACTCTCACTCCCACTGCATCATTCACTTTTAGGAGTGCATTTTCTGCGGTTGGTTCTATTTTTTTCTTCTCTAATTTCTTGATCATACTATCAGGACTTTTGATTCTTGAACTTATATACGCGATCTTTTTTTCGCTTTCATTATCCTGAAATCTTTGAATTAAATCTTTTAACAACTGCTCTGCCTGCAACAGTTTTTGATAATCTTCTCCGTAACTGTGCTGTTTCTTCTGTCACATCTGAAAGTGGAAATTCGATCATTGCTGCTTTTGTATTTTCTTCTTCCATCTTAGATAGATAAATGAGATCATTTGTCAGTCCTGTCAGACGTTTTGTCTGAATGTTGATATCTGACAGCCACTCATTTTCTCCGTATTCCATTTCAAGGATTGTGGTATCTGCATCAATGATCGTAAGCGGCGTCTTGATCTCATGCCCTGCATCTGTAATAAAACGCTTTTGTTTTTCGTAGCTTTCTGCCACTGGCTCAATTGCTTTTTTAGACAGCAGGAGAACCAGAATAAACACCGCTGTAACGCCAAAAATTGATACAAAAATGCTGGTAACCAGAAATGTCTGAAATGATGTCATGGATTTTGTACAATCTAAAAAGTAGATATGTACGCCGTCAGATGTTTCTTCCCTTACATATCTGTATTTTGATATGAATCCCTGCGTTTCCTGTTTCTTTTATCTCAACGTCTGCATGAAGTGCCTGCAATTTCTTTTTAAATAGGAAATATAAATCCATACGACACTGTCCTGCCCGCTGTTTTCATCGGCCCATATCTTTTCTTTAAAACGTTGTTCAGATATCACATGTCCTTGATTACACAAAAACATTTCCATCATCTGAAATTCTCTATTTGAAAGGCGGAAACTTCCTGTTGTTGAAGTCAGTTCAAATGTTGCCCGGTTCAAAGAGATATTCTCCATATGAAGGACTGAATCCGCCTGAGATGTCTGTACTCTAAGCATCGCTCTGATCCTCGCGATCAATTCCTTTGCCGCAAATGGTTTGGTCAGATAATCATTTGCACCAAGTTCCAGGCCTGTGACTTTATCATCAGTTTCTGCTTTGGCTGTTAGCAATAAAATTGGAAGCAAATTTTCTTTTTGTCTGACTTCTCTAAGAACTTCGAGTCCATTTTTCTTTGGCATCATAATGTCTAAAACTGCTGCATCGTAATTTCCACTTTCTATAGATTCAAGTGCGCTTTCCCCGTCATATACAGGATCAACTTCAAAACCACTTTTTTGTAATATCATAACCAGAGCCCTTGATAAGGCTTGTTCATCTTCGGCTAGTAATAATCTCATCGAATTTTCTCCTCTTTATTTGATACAAACTTTTTCTTTTTTTATTTTTTAGTATAGGTGGGAAATGTTATGAAATTGTGAGGGATTGGGGTTGTTCACAGAATGTTTAGAATTGGCAAAATAAAAAAGACCTAAAACCTAGGAAAACTCTAAGTTCTAAGACCTTTGTAGAAGAGCGATAGACGGGGCTCGAATAATCCTACGTGTCGCTAAATCACGTAAAAAGGAGAGTTACAGGGTTCTCTTTTTTCGATTTATGCAAAATTTATGCAAAAATCATATTTACAATTATGATATATTTCTAATTCTGTAATTGTTTTATATCCTTACTAACAATGAATACAATTCCCATTGGTACTTTCACTTTTCCTGTTGTAATTTTATCATCAAAAAATAAATCTTTTTCATAAAGTTGAATACTATAGCTTTGATAAAAAATACATGCTTTGATATTTTTCTCATATCCATTTTTCACATTGACATATTGTGAGTCAGAAATTAGCACTTTATTTTTTGGATGAATATTTTTTTCAACAACTTTTTTTAAAATTCGCAGATTTTTGTTATTATAATCTTTATTTACTTGATATTCTATTGATAACTTTTCACGAAATTGCATACCACCTTTCGGTGACTCATACCAAGAAGAATAAACTGGTTCTTGTAGTTCCTTTTTTTCATCTTTAACTTTAATATAATATTCTCCAAATCCAATATCTACAACGTTTGATTTATCCATTATTCTTTTATTTCCTATTTTTTTATCCAATGGAATATATTGAATGCTTTCAACATTTGACACATCTTTTATATAGAAGGATAATAAGGTATTTTTCATATCATTTGATTTTTTATCATTCGCAAATATATTTTCTGTCTTTTTTCCTAATGTTATCATAACTAATAAACATATGATAACAACTACACATTTTTTTATCTTTTTTTCTTTCATCATAATTTTCTTTCATATCCTAAATTATTTTAAGTTAATTGATTATATCAAATAATATTTTTATTGTCTATATCTTATTATTTATGCTATAATTTAAAAAGTTTATTAATTAAAAACATAATATATTTAACTAGGTAACTGGTTGGGGTGATTCCATCCGTTTCGGAGCCTTACGGAAGGGGTGGTTTTATGAGTACATATGAAGAATTTATGATTATCATAAATACAGTACTGTTAATTATTGCTATTCTAAATTATACACATAAAAAATAGTCACCCTGATTCTTGGCGGAACGAGTGACTATTTAAACGAATTTTGCCCGAATCGGATAGGTTTCAGCTATCCTTTCCAGTTGCCTTGTTAAGTGTATTATAATCATTTTTCTTAGAATTATCAATATCTTTCCCCCAAATTATATACCAGAAAATAAAAAAGCCCTAAAACCTAGAAAAACTCTAAGTTCTAAGACCTTTATAGAAGAGCGATAGACGGGGCTCGAACCCGCGGTCTCGACCTTGGCAAGGCGATTAGAACGATATTTCCATTATTTTTCCTTGTTTTTATGTGTATTTTATAGTATTTATTTCTGTATTTATCTCTATTATCTGTACTTACTTCCTCAAAACTTCCTCAAAGTCACATATATTTCCTTATATCTCTACGTGTTTTATAGTTTTCTGTCAATTTGTATTTGATTGATCTGCACTTTTGATCTATTCTTTGTTGTGAAACACCAAACTGTTCACTACATTGTTGCAAAGTCAAACCATCTATAAACCTTAATTTCAATAATTTCATTTGTTCGTCTGTCAATGCACTTTCTACAATCTTCCACAATTCCACTTTTTGTATATCTTTATCAATACCATCTTCTATTTCTTGTATATCGTCTTTATCATCCTTTAACATTTCCGCTATTGTTGTATCTTCTGATATTGATTTATCTATTGATGCCATACTTACCATATTTACAGCGTTTTTTACTGTCTTTAATCTGCTTTCTGATATACCTAGCCTTTCCATAGCTTCTTTGTCTGTTGGCTGTTTATCATGCTCTTTTGTGTATTCTTCTAAGAATCCCATATATTTACTAATATCATAACTTAGTTTTTCTGGAAGTTTTACAACACGCTTATTTCTCATATCACGCCCTATATTCCATTTTATATTATTAGTTAGATATGTTGCAAACTTAACGCCCTTATCAGCTTCATAATGGCTCACAGCATCATACAAATAGATATACGCTTCTTGCATTAAGTCATCCTTATCAATTATTCCATCATACTCGATATAGTGCTTTGTTGCCTTATACAAGAGACCCATATTCTGGTTATATAGTTGCATCATGTTATCATTGACATTCTCGCCTTGCTGTATCCTTTTCACTAATGTTTCGTTGTCTATCATCCTTTTCACTCTCCCTGTACGCAAAAAGAAGCCCTGTCGTGGGTATTAACAAGGCTTCTTTTTTATTAAATTATCAAATTGTTTTACTGTGGTTTAATAGCGATCTCGTCAAGGCTTTCCAGTGCTTCCGCTCCTAATCTGTCTAAGCATCCCGCGTTAGCTCTTCTAAGTGCGTTATTTGTGGATACTGCGTTCATACAAAAATGCTCGAAGCGTTCAAATGCTTTCATTTCGGCTGTTCCGTTGCTCGTTACTCCTAATCTGTATGTTGTCAATAGATTTGTGCCTTTCTTGTTCTTGCTTGCATAGTTACTTATCATTCTAATCATCGTTGTATTAAATCTGTTTTTAAATAAAAGGCTGTCAATTTCTTCTTCTGATACATCAATACCGCTATTTAGCAATGCCATTGTATTATTATCAATCCTATCTGGTGTAACTGTGTAGAATCCCTTTAAATGGATATGGAACTCACTCTTTAAGGCTGTAAGTTTCTGTTTGAGATCGTTATAGATTCCAATACAGCTATTATCATATTCTTCATTAGCAAGCAAATACTCTGTTTTTCTTGCACTGGTCCATGAATCACTTACATTAATTGCACTTCTCGCTTCTTTCCATGCCTTTTCTGCTTTGTCGTGCTTGGCTTCTACTTCATCCCTCTGTTTGCTTGCTTCTTCTGTCAATCTTGCCATTTCAAGGATATATTCGTTAAATGTTTTGAATAAATAGTCGCCGTTATCCATCTTTTTCAACATTTCATCCACTTCATTATTGACTTTATCAACGATTGCCTTAGCTTCTTCATTTCCCTGTTCTGCTAATCCCTCTAACTGTTCAATATTGTACATAACTTTGTTCCCGCTATAGTCCAGTTCATAGCGTTCAGCCTTTACAGTGTTATATAGGTCCTTATCAAAGATTTTATTTAAAATTCTACTCATTATTGTCCTTTCTGCTTTCGCTCATTTTTGAGCAAAAGGCTTTATAAACTGTTTTACTACACGCGTGCGTATCGTGTAGTGATATTGTTCTCTCACGCGTGTATAGTGTCAAGAAATAATGCTATACGCTGTATTTCAACGTCATTCCACGTTCTTTTGTGACACTTTTTTGATACTTTTCTGCTCTGTCCAACTTTGGATAGTTAAATAATGTGCCCTGCGTACTTAATTTGAGTACGTAGGTTATTTTTATCTTCTAAGGTGACGATTTACAACTTTAGAATTGGTATCTCATTTTACTCATTTTTGAGTAAGTTCGAACCCACTCAATTTTGAGTTGGTTCTATTTATCATTTGCTAATTTATTGTATTGCCCGATATCGTTCTGCCTTAGTAACATCTTTTCACTTAAAGACATACTATTCAGCTTATCAATACCTTTTTCTTTCTGCTCTGGTGGCTGATTCTGATTGAATTTAGTTGTAAAGGCGGGTATCGCTCTATCACTTACAAATACACTTTCTCTTAGCTCTGGTGGCACAATTTCGTCAAACACTTCTTCAATGCTTCTTGTGTTATCTTCTTCTAACGCTTCTAACATTTGTCTGTTGACTTCATTTTCTGTAATGCTATTAATAAACTTTTTACCAGAAAAGAATTTTCTTAAATTTTCCTTGTTGGTTTGTTCATTGATTAGCTTTATTCTTGCGTCCTGTACTTCCTGTAGCTGTTGCTTTAATGTTTCAGCCTGTTCTTTAAGGCTTACCGCTTCTTTAAGCTCTGCTTGTTTCTGTTCTAGTGTTCTTTTCGCTTCTTCTACCTCACTCTTAATTCTTTTCGCTTTCTCTACCTGTTTATTATAGTCTGCGATTGTCTTATAATTCTGATTCCATGCCTTTCTTAGTGGCTCTTTTTTATCTTCTGGGATTTCAATTTCTAATTCTGCTAAAATCTGCTCATAATTCTGCATTGTCTACCTCTCTTTCACAATATACTTTAGCCAACTCTGCAATCTTTATCATGCTATTGGCTGTATTTTCTAAGTTTCTGACAAACTCTTTAACTTCTAGACTGTTTGACGGCTTATAATATCCGCCATCACTAGAACTGATTATAATTTTGCCATTTAGGCGTTCTCTTTCTACTTGTTTTCTTAATGATCTAACATTGCGAAAACCTAACGCCTGTTTTAAATATTCTGTAGATAAGGCGTTTTCTTTGCCTATATCTAATAATTCGTAAATTATTTTTCTCACCAACTTTCTAATTTTTTGTTGTGTAACAATGTCGTTAAATAAAAAATTTTTCATGTTGGTTTCCAATTCCTTTCCTTATTTTCCCGCTACGGTATCAATGTACTTTTTGACTTTTTCCATCGAATTAAGCTTTCTTCCATTAACTCTGACGACTGCGTCCGCCTGTTGTGCTATTGCTTTAGCGGTTTTTCTTCCAACCCCTAACACACAACGTAACTCTTCATCCGTCACTAGTAATCTGTTTTTTAGTACTTCTGTATCATTGCTTGCATACTTTGTTTTTTCCAACTAGTACCACCTCTTCCTTTCTTCCCCTCTTTTTACAATGTTTATTCCTGCTATAACCATCATACCACATCAACAAACGTTTTTGGGTACACTCTTTTTTTCAGTAAATCACTGCTTGGTTTGCTTGTCATTTGCCTGTGATACTACTATGCAAAAAGTCTGGAAAACCGCATAAAACCATAGGTTCTAGCCTGCGATTTGCCTGTCATGCTGTATGATTAAACGCAAAAAAAGAACCAGACCTAAGATATATAAGTCTGGTCCTTTGTATTATTTACTTGTTACGCTGTAAATCCGTTCTTTCTTAGCTCTCTCGCAATGTCAAATAGATTTAAATAATAATTATTACAAATCATTCTTTCATTGTCTGGAAGTATTTGAATTTGTCGCATCATATCAACGACCGCCTGTTCAAATTCTTCATTGTTTAGCTGTGTAAGTTTAAGAAGTAAGTTCGCTGTGGCTTTGTTTAGCTTGTCAGCCTTATCACTTCTACAGCACTCTACATTGCTTGTATTTTTAATTTCGTTATTCTGCATGATTAAATACCTCACTTGTTTATTAAAATTAATTTATGGCTATTCTGTTGCGTTCTGTGACGCTTTATGTTATGGTTTGGTTGCACTATCTAAACCTTTTTGTTATAATCAAACAACAACAAGGTTTTTGTATTGGTCCATACATGGGTTCGCTGTTCATGTATGGACCTTTCTTTTTATAACTGTGATAATCCGGACAGTATGAAAGCTACTGCCATTACTGGACTTATTAACTGCGTCAGCATTAACAAGCACCCAATAACTATGATCGCTTGCCCTAAATGTCTATCTTGCATGATTCCACCTCTTTCAAATTTGTTTAGGCTGTTGCTTTGTTTTTCCTTGAATTTGCTATACTTTCTAACAAAAATTCAAGTTCGCATAAATAACCTTTTTTCTTTGTTTCTTTCGTCACAGCTTCTTTAAACTGTCCGTTTCCATTGATAAATACAGTTTTAAATTCATTCGTTGTTATCGCAGGATTATTTATTGCAATGACATTATTTAATTTTTCATACAATCCCCTATATTTTCCGTCTGAATGATTGATAATTTCTTCAAATTCTGGTGCTTTTGTCAATAACGGACAATAAGTGTGATACATTTCAATAACTTCCTCTGCATCCTGTGGGCAATCAGATTCTGCACAATTATTATTTATACTATCCTTATCTATACTATTCTTACCTAACCTATCCTGTGGAAACCGTTGGTTTCCATTTGGTTTACCAGAAAATTTATTATTCGATTCTTTTTCTATATTGTTTAATTTATTTCGTAAACCATTGGCTTCCATTTGGTTTACGTCTTGTGTGTCACTTGGTAAACCATTGGTTTCCATTTGGTTGCCATTAAGTACATATTTTTTTGCAGATTCATCAATACTGATCTGGTTTCTTTCATTTACGTAAACTGTTGGTTTGTATCTGTCTTTTCTTAGTTGGTTATTTTGCAACCAGTCTGTTATAACAATGATTCCTATATCAAATTGAATGATAAAACCTGTATTGATTAGTTCGTTTAAATTTTCTTTTGTACTTTCTGTCATTTTTATAATTCTCATTGGCGAACCTATAAAACCATCATCATCAGCCCTTACACCTAATTCAAAATATAAATATCTTGCATCCTTTGACATACACGCAAACTTGTCCGTGTCTACCACGTCAAGGCTAAACATTCTCCGCCTTGCCATCTTCTAACACCTCTCTTTCTGCCTTGATACCCATTCTTTCGAACAAATAAGCTCTGTTGACGTTTCCAGAGATAGTCATATAGCCTTTTTCTTTCAGCTCATTGTTTAACTGTCTCATGATTTTGTACGCTGTGGACTTTCCGCAGTTCAATAGTTCGCTTACCTCGTCAGCTTTTGCAAATACTGTCATATTCTTCACTCCCTTTCATAATCTACATAGCTACATAATGCTTTATTAAGGCTTTCTAGTGCTGTTTGCTCGCCTAACACGCCGTAATTGGTGTGAAAATGTATGTCGTCCTGCACGTTCTGTATCGTACAGTTATACAGCACATAATACTTGATAAATCCTTTAATGATTTCCAGATCACTAAGGTTTCCGTGTGCTAAATCAAACAACCAGATTTTCATAGTATCGTTGTATCTCATTAACGCTCCCCTTTTCTATTGCTCGGGATACCTATTTCAATTACGCCTTTCTTTATCGGTGCTAACTGTAATACATACGCTTTCCAAACTTCTGCAGGGATTGGCGTTTCTGGTCCTAAGTCACATATTATTTCATGTTCTGGTAACCCAACTACTATTATTCTCGTTTTTTTTGGTAACATTTTACAAATTTTTTTGAATCTCATAATTTTACTCCTTTCATTCTAAAGCCATGCCACGACCTTTATTATTCAACAATCTGTTCTACTTTGACATTTAATGCCTTAGCAAGTCTGCCCGCACACATTGGCGTCACTTCTCTGCTGTTTAGAATCACGTTAATTCGTGCCCTACTGCAACCATAAGCTTGTGCTAATGCTGTAATTGACATTAGGTTATTGCCTAATTGAATATCAATTTTTTCTCTGCTTAATTTTAATTTGTTCACTATATCACCTCTTTCTACAAAAACTTTTGCTTGCATTTATAAGATAACGAAAACTTTTGCTTTTGTCAATATCATTTTGAAAACTTTTGCTTTTGTTTTTTTGTATTGTATGTTATCTTGTATATATGGAGGTGTTGCATGACAGTAGGCGAAAATATCCGAAAAATGAGAAAGATAAGAGGCATGACACAAGCCGAACTGGGAAAGAAAATAGGTGTGTCATACCAACAAATAGGACAATATGAAAACGGAAAAAGAAACCCCAAATTACAAACAATAGCAAAAATCGCTGTTGCTCTTGACGTTTTGTTACTGGATTTAGTAGACACAGACGACCCAATATTGCAAAATGAAATATCTGCTATAAATATACCAGACTTGAACTATATAAATTCTGTTTTAAGGTCAACGCGTTCCCAATATATTTATGAATTAAATCGAATACTAAGTGATGAAAAAGACATTCAACAATTATTTTGGGATTTATTAACCAATTTCAATTTATTGAATGAGTTTGGAAAAAAGGAAGCTGTTAAACAAATAGAGCTGTTTTCTAAAATACCAGATTATAGAAAAGACGATGATAAACAAGAATAAAAAAAAATAACCGCCACTTATCAAAAGTGACGGTGTCCGTTTTACTTTTTAGACAAAAGTAAAAGAGAAGAATTTAAAATTAATACAATTATTATACTAATAAAATACACATAATGCAAGGGATATATAAAAATATTCATTCTAAAGCCATGCCACGACTTAGAAAGGATTTTTATATTATGAGTGTACAAATAGCAACATGGACAAACAAAAAAGGGATTCAAACAAGATATTATGCTGTTGTCTGGAATCCTACCACACACAAAAAAGTACGTGGAAAGAATCGCAAAAAGAAAAAAGACGCTGTACTTGATGAAGCAAAAATCATAAAAGAACTTGCTTCTGGAAGTCACAGCGTCACAGATCATGAAACATTCGGTCGTTGTGCTGAATTATGGCTTGAAACTGCCCCAAACTTATACAGACCTAGCACACTAAAGACATACAAATATTATTACCCTAATTATATTAAGAATGTCTTTGAGGGCTTGCAGATTGACCATATACAACCTTTAATGATTCAGAGGTATGTTAATACCCTTAGTGCAAATTATAAGCCCGAAACGGTAAATAAATGTATTAACATACTATCAAACATTTTTAAATTTGCTATACAGACATTAAGGGTATTAGCTCCGACCGATAACCCAATGATCGGAATTAAACGCCTAAAAGTACCATACAAAAAGAAAGAAACATGGACAGACGAACAAATATCAAGATTCTTGAATAGTCCAGTTATCAAGACGAACCACTATTACCCAATGTTCTGTGTATCGTTATTGTTAGGTTGTCGCCCCGCTGAAGTCTGCGGTCTGTGTGACGATGATCTAATAAACGAATATCAAGAAATAACCATACACCGAACACTTGATAAAGACGGCAATACAAACGACACGAAAACAACCGGTTCAATACGTGCTTTATATCTGCCCGACAAGCTGTATTGCATCATCAAAGACACACAGACACGCAAATTACAGCTTAAAAGCTACCACCCCGATTATCAGCACGACTTTTTATTTACAACTGTTAAAGGGCGACCAGTGAACCCAAACCGCTATTCTATGTACTTTAGAAAAGCATTAAAAGAGTTTAACAATAAGGAAGTTGAACCCTTGCCACTGATCCCATTATATAATTGTCGTCATTCATTTGCAACGAACAACTATGAACGTGGTGAGAGTGACAAGGTGTTATCTGATATTATGGGGAATAGCCCAAAGACGTTTATACAATCATACGCCCACATTAGACGTAGACAATCAGACAAGGCAGTTATTGAGTATGTTGAAAAAATATTTTAAAAACTTCCTCAAAAAACTTCCTCAAAAAATAACACGACACGACACCAGAAAACTAAAAAAGCACTGAAACCGCATAAATACGTGCTTTTCAGTGCTTTTTATTTAGAGCGATAGACGGGGCTCGAACCCGCGGTCTCGACCTTGGCAAGGTCGCGCGTTACCAACTACGCCACTATCGCATATTTATTTTTTCGGAACAGATATTATCTTATCTTATTTCTGGTTTCTTGTCAACATCTATTTTTACAAAAAGGAGCTGAATCCCTTTTTCTGAATTCAGCTCCTTTATTTATTCTATGTATTATAATAATGATTTATATAATTCAATGATATCCTCAACACTTGCATCCTTAGGATTTCCTGGTGCGCATGCATCTGCATAAGCTGATTCTGCTAAGAACTGGATATCTTCTTCTTTTACAATCTCTTTTAAATCTGCTGGTATTCCGACATCTGCTGATAATTTTTTAACCGCATCAACGGCTGCTTTTCTGTATTCTTCCTGTGTCATATCTTCGACACCTTCAACACCCATTGCTTTTGCGATATATTTGTATTTATCTCCTGTTGCATCTGCGTTGTATTCCATAACTGTTGGAAGTAAGATCGCATTTGCTACTCCATGAGGTGTGTCATAAACTGCACCTAATGCATGAGCCATAGAATGTACGATTCCAAGTCCTACGTTTGAGAATCCCATTCCTGCAATGTACTGTCCCATTGCCATTCCTTCTCTTCCTTCTGGTGTATTCTCAACTGCTCCTCTTAAGTTGTCAGAGATCAGTTCGATGGCTTTGATATGGAACATATCTGTCATTTCCCATGCTGCTTTTGTTGTGTATCCTTCGATCGCATGTGTTAATGCATCCATACCTGTTGCTGCTGTTAATCCTTTTGGCATAGAAGACATCATTTCTGGGTCGATCACTGCGATAACTGGGATGTCATGTGGGTCTACGCATACGAATTTACGTTTCTTTTCAACGTCTGTGATAACGTAGTTGATTGTTACTTCGGCAGCTGTTCCGGCTGTTGTTGGTACTGCGATGATTGGTACACAAGGTTTCTTAGTATCTGCAACTCCCTCTAAGCTTCTTACATCTTCAAATTCTGGGTTATTGATAATGATTCCGACAGCTTTTGCTGTATCCATAGAAGATCCACCACCGATAGCGATCAGATAATCAGCTCCTGCTGCTTTAAATGCTGCAACTCCTGTCTGTACATTTTCAATTGTTGGGTTTGGTTTGATCTGTGAATATACTTCGTATGCAAGTCCTGCGTTATCTAAGACATCTGTTACCTTCTTTGTAACTCCGAATTTTACAAGGTCTGGATCTGAACAAACAAACGCTTTTTTGAAACCACGTTTTGTTGCTTCTGTTGCGATTTCCTGAATTGCTCCTGCTCCGTGATAAGATGTTTCATTTAATACAATACGATTTACCATTTTGTACACTCCTTTTATCTTTGATAATTTTTTAACTATTTTCATTATAAAATTGTTTTTTCACAAATACAAGTTACACATTTAGCAATATGTAAAAAATGTTACACTTCATGAAAAGTGTAACATTTTCTCATCTTTATATATCCTTAAATAAATCGTAAAGTTTTGGAGGCATCGCATCAATCAGCTGATCTGCAAGCTGTTCTGGCGACATCTTCATTCCTGTTGTCGCCCATTCTACGGTCATGGCGATCGAACCTCGGCAATACATTCTCAATAAGAATTCTAATTCTTCTGAAATTTTTTCGACACCCTGTTTGTGAATGATATCACAATAAAACTGGTAAATGCACTGATAATCATACTCCATCAGGCAATTCTGACTCTCACTTGAAAATGCTGCGGCAAAAAATTGTCCTTCGCCTTTGATAAATTCAAACTTCTTAACCAGTCCTTCTCTAAGTGTCATGCTGATTCCCATCTGTTTAAAGGACATCTGAGCCAGCACATCAAAATACCAGTTGATCAGGTCGTATTTATCCTTAAAATGCCTGTAAAAGGTTGGGCGGGTTACATCACATTGATCCGCGATCTGTTTGACTGTAATCTTGTCCACTGGGGTATGTACCAGTAATTCTTTCATTCCATTCGCTAATTTATATTTCATCTTCTCGGATATATCCATCTTGTCCCACCTTCTTTCACATATAGTTCTATTCTACCTTATTTAGCAGATTTACGAAAGTCAAAAAGACGATTATCTGCTTTTCTTTCATTTTTAAAATGCATTTTATCACAGATGATCGTCTTCTTTATTTATATTTATTATCAAGAAGTTTCGTGTTTAGTAAGAGACATTTCCTCTTTGACCACAAAGTGCTTCGAATTCCTTTAATTTATTTTTTGCCTGCTGGGAGACATTTCTTGGAACCTGAATCTGAACAACCGCATACTGGTCCCCTTTCTGAGATGGATTTTTCATCAGCGGCATTCCTTTGCCACGTAGTCTGATCTTAGATCCTGACTGGGTTCCTTCTTTGATCTTGCAAATGACATTGCCATACAACGTCTTGATCACGGCTTCACCGCCGCAGACAGCCGTGCTAAATGGAATGTTGATCGTTGTATACACATCATTTCCTTTTCGTTCAAATCCCTGTTTTTCACCGACCGTTACGTTCAGGAATAAATCTCCTGCTTCTCCGCCTCCGATTCCTGGATTACCTTTTCCTCTTAAGCGGACACTTTTTCCTGTATCAATTCCGGCTGGAATGTGAACCTGCAATGACTGTGTCCTGCCATTTTCATCCTGTAGATGAATAACTTTATCGCAGCCTGTAACTGCTTCATCAAAACTGATAGAAATATCCGCATGTGCATCGGAACCTTTCTGTTTAAATGATCCTCTTCCGAATCCACTATTTCCAAATCCGCTGCCGCCAAATCCATCAGAAGATCCGAAACCACCCTGATGAAAACTGCTTTGATGAAACCCCTTGCTGCTTCCTCCACCACCAAACATACTTCCAAAGATGTCACCAAAGATATCATCGCCATCCCCGCCTTCGAAATGAAATTCCTGATACCCTCCGTGATTGCCGCCATAATTTCTGTAATTCTTATAGAATTCAGATTCTGCACCGGTTCCGTCAAAGGCAGCATGACCATATTGATCGTATAATTTTCGTTTCTCTGGATCACTCAAAATATTGTAGGCATCGGTCGCTTCTTTGAATTTCTGTTCTGCAGTTTTATCTCCGGGATTCATGTCTGGATGGTATTTCTTTGCAAGTTTCCGATACGCTTTCTTAATCGCTTTCTCATCTGCTGTTTTGCTGATTCCAAGAACTTCGTATAAATCTCGTTTTGCTGCCATTTTGTTTCACCTTCTTTTCCTTTTGATTTTCTTTGCTAATATGATTTCATTTGCAATTAGATAGAAAGATTCCCCGAAACTTAAATCGTTCCGGGGAAAATTCTTTATCCTTCAATCGTTACGAATTTCTTTTCTTCTACTTTCTTCTCCGGAGCTTTCTTCGGAATATCCAGCATCAGAATACCATTCTCGTACTTACCGTGGATATCTTTCTCTGTGATATCTTTGCCAACATAGAAGCTTCTGCTCATGTTACCTGCGTAACGTTCACGGCGGATGTATTTACCTTCTTTGTCTTTCTCGTCTTTATCAAGTCCTTTTGCTGCGCTGATCGTTAAGTAACCATCTTTCAATTCAGCTGTGATCTCGTCTTTCTTAAATCCCGGAAGGTCGATCGCTACTTCGTAGTTACCATCTTTTTCCTTTACATCAGTCTTCATCAAGTTCTTTGCGTGTTTACCATACAGTTCTTTATCAATATCTGGGAAAGAAAAATCCATCCAGTCGTCGTTAAATAAGTTTCCTCCAAAAATACTAGGCATCATCATCATAAGTCATCTCTCCTTTTTCTTTATAATAATGTTTGGGCGTGTCAGGGTGATTCCTGACACTTGCCTTTTATGTGAAGCATATTGAGAAGTTCTCAATATGTCTTGTTGTATCTTATGGAGCCTTCGGTTCTTTGGCTTCTCTCTTAAGCCCTTCCCTCTTGCTCTAGTTGTACTATAACACCTATTATTAGCACTGTCAAGGGGTGAGTGCTAATTTTTTATAATAAATTTCACGTAAGCTACGAGCCATGCGGGGATAAGATTGATTTGGCTGGTGTAAATTTATTTACAACCAGGCATAAGCAATCTTATCCATATACGGCAACAGCCGTGACCGAGAAAGCTATGCTTTCGAGGCTGCATGGCTTACACCACAGCCATAGCGGTATCCTTTTTCACTACATATTTGTTGAAGCTTCCTCAAACTGGCTATTGTAAAGGGCTGCATAAAATCCCTGCCGTTTCAATAATTCTTCATGATTACCACTTTCTATAACATCTCCATCTTTCATAACCAAAATCAAATCCGCATTTCTAATTGTTGACAATCTATGTGCAATCACAAACGAAGTTCTTCCTTCAGTCAATAAATCCATTGCCTTCTGCACTTTCAACTCGGTTCTCGTATCTACGGAACTAGTCGCCTCATCTAAAATCATGAGCGGTGCATCTTCAACCATTGCTCTGGCAATTGTAATCAGCTGCTTTTGTCCGATTGAGAGACTTGCCTTATCATCCAAAACAGTATCATATCCTTCTGGTTCTTGATGAATCATTTCCAGTAATCCCACTGCTTCACAAATCTCATCCAGTCTTTCATCACTAATATTCTTTTCCCCGTAGCAAATATTCTCACGTATGGTTCCTTCGAACAGCCAGGTATCCTGCAATACCATTCCAAATAGATTATGAATGTTGTCTCTGGTTAAATTACCGATATCCATTCCATCAATTTGTATTTTTCCGCTGTTAATCTCATAGAAACGCATCAATAAATTAACCATCGTAGTTTTTCCTGCTCCTGTAGGTCCTACAATTGCCACCTTCTGTCCAGCTTTAATCTGTGCAGAAAAATCTTTGATAATTGTCTGACCTTCCTCATATCCGAATCTGACATGAGAAAATGTCACATCTCCTTTCACCGTCTGAAGAAACTCTTTCTTGTCACTTTCATCCCCTATTTCTTCCTCTGAAAGAAAATCAAACACACGCTCACAGGCAGCTGCCATACTTTGAACGCTGGTCGCAGCCTGTGAAAGATTCTGTAACGGCTGTGTAAAAAGGCGAATATATAACATAAATGCAACAATTACTCCGAAGCTGATACTTCCTTTCGCCGCAAGGATTGCACCAACAATACAGACAACCACGTAAGCCAAATTACCAATGAATATCATCAATGGCATCATAATTCCCGATAAAAACTGCGCTTTCCACGCACTGTTAAACAGTCTTTCGTTACTGTCATGAAATTTTTCTTTTGCATCCGCCACTGCATTATAAAGCTTCACAACGGTATGCCCACCATATATTTCTTCAATCTGCCCATCAATAATTCCCAATTCTTCCTGCTGTCCCTTAAAATGCACCTGAGATTTTCCAATTACAAGAAACATGAGAATAATCCCAATTAACGTAGCAAGTACACCGCTTGTCGCCATCATCACATTTGTCGAAAACATCATGATTAGAGAACCCAAAAGAAGAGCCACAGATGATACAAGTGTCGAAAAACTCTGATTCATCATCTGTCCGATGGTGTCCACATCATTTGTCACACGGCTTAAAACATCTCCTATCGGTACACTGTCAAAATATTTCAGTGGGAGTCTGTTTATTTTGGATTCTATGTCATGACGCATATTCTTTGTAACATTCTGTGTGATTGTCGCCATAATGAAACCCTGAATATAATTCAGTACAAAGCCTAGTACATATAAAACGACCAGTAAAATTGCAATATCTGTTATTTTGTCTAATGCAATGATTCCGCTTAATCCTTCTGTAATCAAATTTGTTATCTCTGACAATTTTCCAGGTCCAATTAAATTGAAGATTGCGCCAATAATAGAAAATATAATAGCAACGCCTAACAATAACTTATATCTTCCAAGATAAGCAAAGAAATCACCATATGCTTTCTGTAAATCATTACTTTTATCCATCGCCACCATGCTACTTACGCCAGGTGCCGCCCCAGGTTTATTTACTTTTCTCTTTTCAGGCATTTTCAAGTTCCTCCTTTGACAACTGTGAATAGGCAATCTCCTTATAAACCTTACAAGATTTCATGAGTTCTTCATGTGTTCCTATTCCCGCTATTTTTCCATGTTCTAAGACAAGTATTTGATCCGCATGTCTGATTGTACCAATTCGCTGCGCAACAATTACTTTGGTCTGTTCTTTTGACTTTTCATTTAATGTTTTTCTCAAAATCTTATCTGTACGATAATCGAGAGCAGAAAACGAATCATCAAATACTAAAATCTCCGGTTTCTTTGCAATTGCTCTTGCAATTGAAATTCGCTGTTTCTGACCACCAGACACATTGGTTCCCCCTTGCGCAATCGGTGCTTTGTAAGTACCTTCCATTTTTTCAACAAAATCGGTAGCTTGTGCTATTTCAATAGCTTCCTTCACATCGTCAAATACAAGGTTTTGTTCACATTCTCCATAAGCAACATTTGACTCCACTGTACCGGAAAATAAAATACTTTTTTGTGTTACATATCCAATCTTATTGTTTAAATCCTTTTCCTTATACTTTTTCACATCAATACCGTCCACTTTAACAACACCCTCCGTACAATCATATAATCTGGGAATTAACTGGATGAGACTGCTCTTCCCACTGCCTGTAGCTCCAATCACGGCAAACGTTTGTCCCTTATTAATGTGAAAACTAATGTCTGATATGACATTTTCACCGCCATCCGGATAACGAAAAGTAACGTGCTCGAATGTAATTTCTCCTTTACGGTTCAGATTCTCTACACCCTCTCCTTCCTCTATGGAACTTTCTTTTTCTAATACTTCCATAATTCTTTTTGCAGATACCTGCGCACGTGGAAAAAGTATAAAAATCATATTGAGGAGCATAAATGCCATAATTACCTGCATTGCATAATTCGAAAACACAACCATATCCGAAAAGATGGAAAGGCGATCTTCCATATGAGCATTCTGAATCAATATCGCTCCAATCCAATAAACTGCAAGTGTCAGACCGGAATTAATCAATGTCATACCCGGTGACATGATTGCCATCACACGATTTGCAACCAGATTGGTTTCTGTGAGTTCTTCATTTGCTACTGCAAACTTTTCTTCCTGATACTTCTCTGCATTATATGCATGTACAACACGAATACCTGTTAAATGCTCTCTCACAATACGATTTAATTTATCCGTGATTCCCTGAATTCTTTTAAATCTTGGTACTGCAAAAATAAGTGTTGCTGCCAGCATGATTACAAGAACAAAAACAGCTACTGCAGTGGAAGCGGACCACTGCCAATTATTACCAGATATCTTAATCACTGCCCAAATAGCTAAAATCGGTGCCTTAATAATTGCCTGTAAGCCCATTGCTATCAGTGTTTGGATTTGAGTAATATCGTTTGTTGTTCGGTTAATTAAGCTGGCTGTTGAGAACTGGTTTATTTCTGCCATTGAAAACGACATCGTTTTATCGAAAATAAGTCCTCTAAGTGTTTTCGATAATCCTGCTGCTACAACTGCCGCATAATATCCAACTATAATCGATGCAATCATGCTTCCTATTGCACAAGCTAACATATATCCTCCCTGTGCAAGAATATCTGTCATACTGCTTCCCTTCGTTTCAACAAGCGTAGTAATGTTCGACATATAATCTGGAAGTTTTAAATCCAGCCAAACCTGTAGAACAATGAAAATCAATGCGACTCCAATATACACTTTTTGCTTCTTGTCAAAATATCTTAATACTTTAACCATAATTCCTCCTTTTTATAATAGCGTGCTATCGTTTTATTCAAAAAATTAAGTCCTTTTCAGAACTTAATTCTTACATCAAATGTTCATTTACAATCTGTAACAGTCTTTGAAATTCGCTTCTTTCCTGCTTGCTTAGCGGTTCCAAAATCTGACATTCCATATCCTGCCTGTGTTTTCCGGCTTGACAAAAATTCTGATATCCCATTTCAGTCATGCACACCGTTTTTGCTCTTGAATCCTCTGCACTCTGCTCCGTGTGGACAAGTCCTTTTTTCTCCAGTCTGGTAATAATTCCTACCACCGTTGGCTGTTTCACTTCAAAAGCAGCCTCCAATTCCTTTAGATGTACTTTTGCCGGATGCCTCTCATATAAATACTCTAAATATCGAACCTGTGATAAAGTTAATCCACTGTTCTTTAGTTCATTATTGGCAGACGTTTCAATTTTGTCACATATCTGTTTCAATAATATTCCGCAGTCCTTTTCTTTCTTCATCTTATCACCTCAAAATAATAATAGCACGCTATTATTTTGTAGTCAAGCTCAATTTTTCAGCACTCATCTGGAATATTTTTTACATATGATGAGAGTGTAAAAAGCAGCTAGTATCAGTTTTGATACTGCTGCCTTTCTTCTATATATATGGAGTTCAATTGATTGTGTTTTATCGAATACTTTGTGCCAATTCCTTCGCTTCTTTCGTTAACTGCTCAATCTTATCAAAATCTCCTGCCTTCACAAGATTTCCTTTGACCATCCAGCTTCCACCACAGCAAAGAATCTTATCAAATTTCAAATATTTTTCTAAATTATTCGGATTGATTCCGCCTGTTGGCATGAATTTTAATTCATGATATGGTGCTGCCATCGCTTTGATCATATCGATTCCACCTGCTTGTTCTGCTGGGAAGAATTTTACGACTTTTAATCCTTTTTTTACTGCCTGTGCTACTTCAGATGGTGAGACACATCCTGGAAAGATTTCAATTCCTTTTTTCTGGCAATAATCTACGATCTCTGGATCAAATCCTGGACTTACGATAAATTTTGCTCCTGCATCCATTGCTTCATCCACCTGTTTTGTTGTAAGAACCGTTCCTGCCCCAACTAGCATATCTGGATATTCTTCTGCCATAAGACGGATGGATTCCTGTGCTGCCTGTGTTCTAAATGTAACTTCCGCACATGGAAGTCCACCTTCCATCAATGCTTTTGCTAATGGAAGTGCATCTTTTGCATCATCTAATACAACAACTGGTACAACACCTAATTCTTCAAATTTCTCTGCAATATAACTCATTTTGTGTTTTCCTTTCTTATCTTTTAATATCAAAATTCATCTGCATAATATGTTCGATCAAAGAAACGTCATCTGTAATATTTCCATCTCCATGGATCGTATGTTTTACCGCACTTGCCGCAACACCAAAGTCTGCGATATCCTGTGGTTTATATTCATTCATCAATGCATAAATAATTCCACTGACGAATGCATCTCCTCCACCAACACGGTCTAAGATATGAAATCTTAATTTCTGGCTTTCGTAAGTTTTTCCGTCATACCAGAGATATGCCATCAGACTGTTTTCACTGCAGCTATGTGCATACCTGACATGTCTTGCAATACATTTAATATTTGGATAACGTTTTACAAACTCTTGAAATACTTGATCCTGCTGTTTAAAATCTGGTTGGAATGGTATGTCATCTTTTACATCTCCTGCCTGATGATCCTGCTCATTCTTCCATAAATGATATGGTTCAATTCCAAATAAAACATCAATATATGGCAGACACATCGTACAAAAATCTCTTGCTTCTTCCCAATCCCAGAGTGTGCTTCGGAAATTTCCATCGAAACTAACTGTCATACCTTTTTCTTTTGCAAGTTTCAGACACTCAAGAATCATTTCTTTGCAGCTTTTTCCAAGTGCAGGTGTAATTCCACTTAAATGAAGCCATGTATGTCCTTCTAAAATTTCATTAAGATCTGTTTTTGAAAAATCATATTCTGCAAATGTACTATATTTTCGATCATAGATAACTTTGCTTGGACGAATTCCATATCCTGTTTCCAGATAATACGTCCCCAAACGGTTTGTTGGTGTTTCTTCTTCTGTCGTAAATTTCACATTGGAGCAATCAACATCGTTGCTTCTCAACATGCGAATCGCACTTTTTCCTAAACTATTCTTTGGAACGACTGTAAAAAATGATGCATCAATTCCAAGATTTGCAAGGGAAAGAGCTACATTTGCCTCGCTCCCTCCATATCTTGCTTCAAATGTATTTGTTGTGCGAATCTTTTCATAATCCGGCGGAGTCAGTCGAAGCATGATCTCACCGATCGTTATAAATTTCTCTTTCTTCATAATTAATACTCCAGATAAGCTCCCTTCATTGTACTAGCTGCATGCTGACTAAATAATCTTAATACACCTTTTTCATATTTCGGTTTTCTTGGTTTCCAGTTCTTTCTTCTTTCTTTTAAAATTTCATCTATTTCTTCCATTGTCTTGCGTTCTCCATTGATACCGATGATATTTAATTTTCTTTCCATAACATCGATCTCAATCAAATCACCTTCTTCAACCAATGCAATTGGACCTCCATCCACAGCTTCTGGACTGCAATGTCCAATCACTGGACCTGTAGATGCTCCTGAAAAACGTCCATCTGTGATCAAGGCAATACTTTTTCCTAATTCTTTATCACTGCTGATCGCTTCCGATGTATAGAACATTTCTGGCATTCCGCTTCCTTTTGGTCCTTCATATCGAATAAAAACTGCATCGCCTTTTTGTACTTTATGTTTTAAGACAGCATCTAAACATTCCTCTTCACTATCAAATGGTCTGGCTCTCAACACGGATTTAAACATTTCTTTTGGACATGCTGTATGTTTGATCACAGCACCTTCTGGTGCAAGGTTTCCTCTTAAAACAGCAATGCTTCCATCGGTTCCGATTGCTTTATCATATGGTCGGATAATATCCTCTTTTGTCACATTCACTCCATAACGTTTATTAAATTCCTGCAACCATTTATCGCATTTTTCGTAGAATCCATTTTCTTTTAATTCTTTTAGATTTTCTCCTAATGTTTTTCCTGTTACCGTCATAACATCAAGATGCAGATAATCTTTGATCTCTTCCATGATCGCTGGAACTCCACCTGCATAGTAGAAACATTCTGCCGGCCAACGTCCTGCTGGACGAACATCTAACAGATATCTTGCATTTCTGTGGATTCTGTCAAATGTATCCCCAGTAATCTCGATACCAAGTTCATGTGCGATCGCCGGAATATGAAGCAGACAGTTTGTACTTCCTGAAATTGCTGCATGCACAAGAATCGCATTTTCAAAACTATCCATTGTAACAATGTCAGATGGTCTCATATGTTCCATTTGTGCAAGCCTGACTGCCTGACGCCCTGCTTCTCTTGCAAATGCGAGAAGATCTGGACTTGTAGATGGCATTAATGCACTTCCTGGCAATGTAAGTCCAAGTGCTTCTGCCATGATCTGCATAGTAGATGCTGTTCCAATAAATGAACATGCTCCGCAGCTAGGACAAGCATTGCATTTTGCCCAGTCTAATTTCTCCTCATCAATCTCTCCACGTTCAAACTTGGCACTATACATTCCAAGCTGCTCTAATGTCAGCATGTCAGGTCCTGCATTCATTGTTCCTCCTGGTACAAATACAGATGGAATATTCACTCTGAATAATCCGATCAGATTTCCTGGAACTCCTTTATCACAACTTGAAAGATAAACACCTGCATCAAATGGTGTGGCATTTGCATGAATTTCAATCATATTCGCAATGATCTCTCGGCTTGCAAGACTGTAATTGATTCCATCGGTTCCCTGACTTTCTCCATCGCAGATATCTGTGCAATAATAACGAGCACCAAAACCACCTTCTTCTGCAATCCCTTTTCTTACTTCTTCAACTAAAATATTTAAATGTCCACTTCCAGGATGGCTGTCTCCATATGTACTTTCTACCATGACCTGAACTTTATCTAAATCTTCTTTTGCCCAGCCTGTTCCGATTCGTAAAGGATCTAACTCTGGTGCAAGTTTTCTCATTTCCTGACTTTTTAATTTCATATCTGTTTTCCTCCTGTTGATTTTTATTTTTGAATCAAATTATATTTTTGTAATTTCTGTTTCATGTTTTCGAAATCACTTTCATCTACATTAATATCTACCTGATCAAATCTTGGAAGACTAAATACACCAAGCATTGATTTTGCATTTACTACATATCTTCCACAGATCAGATCCACATCTTTCTCACAGCTTTCAGCTGCCTGAACCAAGTGTTTTGTATCTCTCATACTTTTTATGCAAACAGGTATTCTCATCCTTTTCCGCCTCCTATGCAAAAATTGAAACGATCAAAGCAACGATCAAACTTGTTATTCCAATCAAAGTTTCCATGATCGTCCAAGATTTTAATGTTGTCTTCTCATCAATCTCAAGGAAAGTTCCAACCAGCCAGAAACCTGCATCATTCACATGGCTTAATGCCGTAGCTCCTCCACAGATTGCACAACACATTGCTGCTCGATATAACATGCTGGTTGCCATCACTGCAGGCATAGTTGCCATCACTCCAGATGCCATTGTCATTGCTACGATGGAACTTCCCACGGAAGCTCTAACTAATAATGCGATCAAAAATGCGATCAAAATTAATGGTAATCCACTTTTCTCTAATGCTGGCCCTATGATCGTTCCTAGTCCTGAATCCTGTAACATCCAACGAATGACACCACCACTGGCAATCACTAAAAGGATCATTCCAACAGGTCTTAATGAATGGTCTAAAATCTTCTTTAATTGTTCCCCTGTAAATCCTCTGCGGATTCCTAAAAAATACATTGCTGCTAAAGTTGCAATGGTTAATGCTAAAAATGGTTTTCCGAGGAACCCTAGGATATTTTGTAAACTTCCAGGGATCGGCATGTATTTTGAAATTGTACTTAGTAGGATTAAAATAAGTGGGATGAGGATCACTCCTAAAACCAGCCCGAATGATGGAAGTTCTTTGCCGTCGTCATGAATCTCTTCGACATTTGCCGGAAGTTTTGTAAAAATCTTATTTCCTATAAAGGTTCCCCAGATTACGCCAGAAACCAGCATACACAAAAGTGCTGTTGGCACTCCAACCATGATTATAGTGCCCAGATTGACACCTAACGCATTTGCCACTAATACAGATCCTGCAGACGGTGGTACAAATGCATATCCACTGGCAAGTCCGGATAATAACGGAATTGCATAATATAATGTTGATTTTCTTGTCTGTTTTGCTACGCTGAATGCAAGCGGGATCAAAACTACAACACCTGCTTCAAAAAATACTGTCGTTCCGATCACCAGTCCTGTGAGACCGAGTGCCCATCCAGCTTTTTTCTGTCCAAATTTATCAATCAGTGTTTGTGCTATCTTTTGTGCCCCTCCACTGACCTCAAGAATTCCTCCAAACATGGAACCAAGTCCAACTAAGAGTGCGATTCCCTGCAGTGTTTTTCCAACACCTTTCTCTACTGTATCTGAAATCATTGTAAGCGGCATTCCTGCTCCAACACCGATAATGATCGCTGAGATCATCATCGAAATGACCGGATGCAATTTAAATTTAATGATCAGTACCAAAAGACATAGGATCCCAACTGCTGCCGCAATCATCAGTCTTGTTGGATCTGCCATAAATGTCGTTGTCTCCATTCTCTTTTCCTCCTTGATTCGTCTGATGTTTTATTCTTTTCTTTTTAATTCATCTGACCTTTTTACGTTATTTTGTTTGAAAAATTGAGTTTTTATCATTTTTCATCCGGAATTCATCTGATGAATTCATTATATTTTCTTTCTTCTAAAAATGCAATATCGTAAAATTGCACAAATTCATCTGATGTTTTTTGTGCATTATCACGTTTTGACAATTCATTTGAAAGCATTTATCATATATTAAGAATGTATTATTAGTAGAAATGGAGTAAGTCATATGATGAATTACACATCAGAAGAAAAAAGTCTTCCCCAAAAGATTTCTGAAGACATTATTTCACTGATCTTAGAAGAAAATTTACAACCTGGAGATAAACTGCCAAATGAATCGATCCTTTCTAAACGTCTGGATGCTGGAAGAAGTTCTATTCGTGAAGCGATGAAGCTTTTAGCTTCCAGAAATATCGTAACGATCCGCCAGGGATCAGGAACTTATGTTGCTTCTTCTCCTGGTATGGTAGAAGATCCGCTTGGATTTTTATTTATTGGAGATAAGAAAAAACTTGTACATGACCTGCTAGAAGTTCGTTTTCTTTTAGAACCATCCATTGCAGCTATGGCAGCAACTCATGCAACCGATGAAGACATAAAAAAAATCACCGCTTTATGCGATGACGTCGAGAATTTATTAAATAATGGAGAAGATCATACGATGAAAGATATTGAATTTCATACAGCGATCGCTATGAGCAGCAAAAACCTCGTTGTCCCAAGACTGATTCCTGTGATCAATAGTTCTATCCCTCTTTTTGTTGAAACTACAGGAAATCGTCTGCACAATGAAACGATTGAATCTCATAGAGAAATTGCTCAGGCGATTGCTGCACATGATCCTTTGAGAGCACAGGATGCTATGTATCTGCATCTTGTATATAACAGAAAGATCATTTCTGCTTCTGAAATTTCGTAAAAATAAAGATCCATGAGAACAATTCTATTTTTGTTCTCATGGATTTTTATAGTCAATCAATACCAGTTTCTGATTCCTTTTTTATTTAAATTTTTCTATTCTACATTCATGTTCTTTTGTTTTCTTATCATAGTTGATGCCAACCAATAACATATTGTTTTGGTATTCTTTTAAGCTTTCAAAATATCTCTTATCTTTGATCTGTTTAATTGCACCTTCTACACTTTTATCCCATTTCAGTTCAACGACCAATGCTGGTTTTTCTGCAAATTGTTTTTTCGGAATAAATACTAAATCTGCAAATCCTTTTCCCCCTGCCAATTCCCTATGAATCATATAGAAATTCCTTGCAGCATATAATGCAAGCGAAATCGTATAACTTAATGCATTTTCATCATTATACTGAATATGTGATGTTTCAAAATGTGCCTGTTCAATGGCTTTTGCTACCTGTTCTTCTCTGCCTTGCCATATCGCATTTAATGTATCTGCAGAATCTTTAAATGCTTTCGAAACAGTTCCCCAATCTGAGACAGAAATTGTATTTACATACTCTGACCGTATCTCACTATTTGGTATTTTAACTGTTTTTGTCTTATCATCGTATGCAAGATATCCTAAGTGAATCAATAATGTAAGCACATCATCTTCTGTGCGGAATGTAGCCATATCATTGGTAAAACTTTCGGTGTTTACCGCTACACTTTCTCCAGCGATCATGCTTAAGACGTCATCTTTTAGATGTTCAAAGTTCATATCTATATAAACTTGCAGTGCCTCAAAAGTCTCTGTCTGATTCCAGTAATTTGATATCTTCTGAAATCTCATACTGTTTACAACCGATCTTGGACTATACACAGCGGGTACTCCGTCAAAGGAATATCCATCATACCAGTTCTTGACTTCTTCCGTATCCATTCCGTATTGTTCACAGAGCTTTTTAACTTCTTGCTCTGTAAATCCAACATAACATGCTAAAGGTCCCGGATCGATCATCGAGAATTCATCAAACATATTTAGTGCTGAATGTGTTCCGTATTTTTTGATTGGTAAAATTCCTGTCATGTAGGACAGATAAATACATGCCTTATCTTTTAGTAAATCTCTAAGGAAATCTAAATATTTTTCTTGTGCTTCTTTATCCTGTTTATATTCCCTGAAAATGCAATCCCACTCATCAATGATCACAATAAATGGGCACTGTGTTTGAACATAAACATCCTGCATCGACTCAATCAAATCGGTATCGTCAAAATAATCAACTTCTGGGTATCCCATTTTCAAATCTCTGATCACGAGTTTCTTTACACGATTGATCAATTCTTCTACATTATGACTTCGGCTTAGAAACTCCTGCATATTTAGGAATATCGTATTATATTGATTTAAATATTTCTCAAAATCTTTATCTTTTGCAATTTCAAATTTCTCAAATAGATTCTTTGATTCACAGCCACGACTATAATAAGCAGTCAGCATATTTGCGGCCATTGATTTCCCAAATCTTCTTGGACGGCTGACACAGACATAATTTTGAGCTGTATCCAGTACGGAGTTCGTATATTTTATCATTCCAGTCTTATCTACATAGATTTCAGACTGAATCATTCTTCTGAACTTTTCATTTCCTGGATTTAGATAATTTCCCATACGAACGCCTCCATTGATTATCCTATTTAAAATACTCTTCAATCACATATTCATGTTTCTTTTATTATAAAATAATGCTGTTTTTTATTCAATACGAAGCATCCGATATCCAATACCTATATGTGTCTGTATATACTGCATGCCATCTTTATCTGGCTGTAATTTCTTCCGTAATGTTGCCATAAACACTCTAAGTGATGCAACATCATTTTCCAGTGAACTACCCCAGATCTGTTGCGTGATATAAGTGTGAGTCAATACTTTTCCAACATTATGAGACAGCAAACATAATAATTTATATTCGATTGGTGTTAAATGCAGTTCTTTATCTTTTAAATATGTAGATCCTGCTGTATAGTCGATCTTTAACTCTCCATTTACAAAGACTGCTTGTTCTTGTTCCTCGCCTGACTGGATCAATGCTAATCGGCGCTGTGTAACCCTGATCCTTGCAAGCAGTTCATCAACTGAAAATGGTTTTGTGATATAATCATCTGCTCCTGCATCCAGTGCTTCTATTTTATCTACATCTTCACTTCTTGCACTGATAACGATAATTGGTACGTTAGACCATGTTCTTACTTTTTTGATCACATCCACACCTTCCATATCAGGCAATCCAAGATCTAATAAAATAATCTCTGGTTTATGAGAAGATGTTTCTAAAATAGCTGCACTTCCATTTTCTGCTGTAATATATTTATAATCATGCGTTTTTAATGTTGTCACGATCAGATTCCGGATCGGCCGGTCATCCTCCACGACTAAAATCAATGCTTTATTCATTTAATGTTACCTCACTTAATGGCAGTGTAAAAGAAAAAATACAGCCATGTGGCGTATTGTCCTCCAACACCAGTTTTCCGTTATGTACCTCTATGATCGAACGGCAAAGTGCCAAACCTAACCCAAGACTTCGATGGCTGTCTGCGATCGTATTTTTCCCTGTATAAAACATTTCAAATATATGCGGCTTCATTTCATCACAGATTCCAGGGCCGTTATCTTCTACTTGAATCTTTGCTTTTCCATTTTCTTTCATGGCACAAATGCGGATAGTAGATCCTTTCGGTGTATATTTAATTGCATTATCGACTAGATTGATCAACACTTGCAAGATCAGCCGCACATCCATATGTGCAAGTATCAATTCATCGCATTCTGTAATGATCTGATACTCTTCATGTTTCCTACTGATATGTCGTAATGATTCTGCGATCACCTCATCTAATAATTGATCTGTAAATTTCAGTTTTAATCTTCCATCATTTAATCTTGTGATCGATAACAAATTTTCAACAATATTGATCAGCCATTCTGAATCATCATAAATATCTGTATAAATCTGATGTTTTGTTATATCATCAAGACGTTCTCCACTATTTAACAGCATGTCTGCATTCCCAGAAATGGAACAAAGTGGTGTCCTTAGATCATGTGAGATCGCACGAAGCAGATCTGCTCTTAACTGTTCATTTTTGGCAAGAACAGCGATTCTTTCTTTCTCCATGATATTCTTTTTATTTTCCATGGCAAGTGCACATTCATTGATCACAGAAAGTAAGATGCTATATTCAAAGGAATCCAATGTATATTCGTCAACTGGTATTGCGATCACACCGTACACATTATCCCCGATGCAAATAGCAAGGTATAGACACTGTGCATCCTTAAAACGTTCGGTCGTTGCCCCAGCACGTTGCTTGTTTTTATACACCCATTTTGCGATCTCCTGCTCCCTGCTTGTCAATAAATCTTTTGTCCGTTCTTTCTTTTTATCCGAAAATATATGTGGTGCTGACAATTCATCGTTTTCCACAACATATGCTACAATACTGCGGTCTAATAATTTGATAAGCTGTGTACATGTAATACTTAAAATATCCGTATCATTTTTTGCTTTTTGAAGTAACCGGTTTGTGTCAAATAAAATCTGTGTACGAAATGCAGATTGTGCTGAAAGCCTTGCATGTGTTTTTAATTTTGCTGCAAGTGTTCCAGTAATGACAGAAGATATTAACATGATCACAAAAGTTACCGGATATCCGACTGCATACGTCTGAAATGACATTCTTGGTTCCGTAAGGAAAAAGCAGAACAAAAATACACTTAAGACAGAACCTCCAATGCTGTATAAATATCCATCTGTAAGGATTGACGTTAATAAAACTCCCAAAATATAAATTGTAACGATGTTTGTATCTGTAAATTGAAGTTTCTGGATGAATAGACCGATCAACGTACAAACTGCAAATATAAATAATGTCAATAAACTGTCTTTCATCGTAGGCTTTCCTACATAAACCGCTCCATGCGGTTTTCGATAATTATCTAAGTTCGTCGCATCTGGAATAATGTGGATATCAATATCAGGAACAGCCTCGATCAACTTCTCTGTTAATGTCTGTTTGCTGAAAAAGTGATTTCTCTTTGCACTGCTTTGTCCGATCACGATTTTTGTGACATTTGATAAATGTGCATATTCCGCGATCTGTACCGGAACATTTTCCCCATGTGTCATTACGATTTCCGCACCAGATTCTTTTGCAAATTGTACATGAGCTTCCAGTCTTCTTTTGTCCGATTCTCTTTCTCTTTTTCCTGTCTGTACATACAATGCCGTAAAACGTGCCCGCATATCTCTTGCCATTTTTGCTGCTGTACGTATGATCTTTTCATTCGATGGTGAAGAAGAAAGACAAACAAGAATGTGTTCGTTTTCTTTGTTCAGCTCTACAAATTCTCCTGTGCTCATCTTGACCCCCTTTCCTTATCGGATGCATTATATCACGATCGTCAATAATAATCCATAAACACATCAATCATCGTCATCATCTTGCTCCCTGTCAATTACTTTCCGATTTTCTCCAAGAAAATAATTTACTTTTTTCAAAAAGAATAACACAAATGCAAACATCAGTATTACCGCCAATGCTAAAATGAAATCTGACATAAACTCTCACCTCTTTTTCATGACATCAGATACAAAAACACTTTTTGATCGCTTTATATTCTCCTAATACCAATAATGTAACATCTTCCTTAAAACAAGTATCCGCAGATATCGCCATACTTACTTTTCCATCATCTTTTACTGCCATGATGTTAATATCATATCTTCTTCTAATATCAAGTTTTCCCACTGTCTTTCCAATCCATTCCTTTGGAACTTCTACCTCAAAAATCGCATGTGAGGCATCGACTTCCATATAATCAAGAATATGATCATCGGTATAACGGATCGTTGCCCATTTTGCCACCATTTTTTCTGGATAAACTACCTTGTCGGCTCCATTTCGTAAAAGAAACTTTTCCTGTACATCTCGTTCGGCTCTGGAAATAACCATTTTGCCTCCAAGTTCTTTTAACAGACAGGTGGTTTCCAACGAATTTTGAAAATTTCCACCGATCGTAACAAAACAAATATCATAATTTTCAATCCCCAGGGATTTTAAGAATTCCTCATTCGTACTATCCCCGATCTGTGCATTCGTAACATATGGAAGTGCATCATTCACTCTTTCCTCATCCAGATCAACTGCCATGATCTCATGTCCAAGCTGACTTGACTGTATCGCTATATGTTTTCCAAAACGTCCAAGTCCGATCAATAAAATATTTTTCATCATCAATTCCCTCTTTCTTTTATCCCACTATGATCTTATCCAGTGGTAGTTTTGCTTTTCGTTTATTTTTATCTGAAAATACTGCATAGATCAGCGTCAAACCGCCAACACGTCCCAAATACATCAGTATGATCAAAATGATCTGTGACAGAATATGAAGTTTTGGTGTAATTCCTAATGTCAAACCTACTGTTCCAACTGCAGATGCTGCTTCAAACAGACAGCTTGAAAGCGGCATTCCTTCATACACACTGATCGTCATTCCGCCTGCAAAAAATAAGATAAAATACATCATTGCGATCGTTGCTGCATTTTTTATCACACCAACATCGATTCTTCTTCCAAATGCTGTCACATCATCACGACTTTGAAAGGTAGCCAGTACATTTAAAAGTAAAAGAACAAATGTTGTTGTTTTCATACCTCCTGCTGTAGAACTTGGTGAACCTCCGATCAACATCAATAAGATCATTATTGCCTTTGATGCTCCTGTCATCACCGAAAGATCTGTCGTATTAAATCCGGCGGTTCTCGGTGTCACAGCTTGAAACAATGATGCAAGCAGCCGGTGAGTTCCTGATAGATTTCCATAATCTTGAAAGAAAAAGAAAACAGCTGGTAACAAGATCAAACATAATGTTGTGGTTAGAATGATCTTGCTCTGCATATGGTAATGTTTGAACCGAAATTTATGAAGATAAATGTCTTCCCATGTAAAAAATCCAATTCCACCAATGATGATCAGTAACATGATCACAATATTGATCACTGGATTTATCGCATATGATGTCAATGATACAAATGGATGCCCTTTTGTTCCAAAAAGATCAAATCCTGCATTACAAAAGGCTGATACAGAATGAAAGATCGCCATCCAGATTCCCCGTAATCCAAAATCATGACAGAAAACAGGCATCATGAATAACGCACCGATCAATTCGATCAATAAAGTTCCTTTTAAAATAAAACTCATCAATCGAACGATGCCCCCTACTTTCGGTGCAGAGATCGCATTTTGCATCGTACTTCGCTGCATGATCGATATTTTTCTTCCTGATAATATAAATACGGCTGTTGCTGTTGTTATAACTCCCAGACCTCCGATCTGTATCAGGATCATGATCACTGTCTGTCCAAAAGCAGACCAGTAACTTCCAGTATCCACGACTGCAAGCCCTGTCACACATACTGCAGAAGTTGACGTAAATAATGCTTTATGAAATGGTGTTATGATTCCTTGAGCCGATGAAATTGGTAGCATCAGGATCAATGCTCCAAAAAGGATCACTCCTGCAAATCCTAATATGATTACCTGAAATGATGTTAAACGTCTTTTTTTATGAATCTTCCATGGCATATATGATCTTACCTCTTTTTCAAATTATTTTATGACCTTTTAATCTTATCATCATTATATCTTTTATGATCAAAAGATAGTGTAAGGATATGTTCTCTTGTATTAAGATTGTATAAAGAAAAAAGGATCATGATATATCGGAATTTCCTATGATATAAAAAAATCACCGCTTTATGCGATGATGTTGAAAATTTATTAAATAATGGCGAAGATCATACGATGAAAGATATTGAATTTCATACAGCGATCGCTATGAGCAGCAAAAACCTTGTTGTCCCAAGACTGATCCCAGTGATCAATAGTTTCATCCCTCTTTTTGTAGAAACAACGCTGTAAAATATAAAATCCATGAGAACACGATTTTTTTGGTTCGTTGTTCTCATGGATTTTATTGTTTCTTATTTTTTCAAGTATTCCTCTATCACACATTCATGCTTCTTTTCTTTTTTACTATAATTAATTCCCACAAGCAAAACATTACCTGCATAATTTTGAATAGAATCTGGATATTTTTTATCCTTAATCTGTTGCAATGCACTAACAGCACTTTTATTCCACTTCAATTCCACAACAAGTGCCGGATAATCATTCCTGTATTCCGGTTTTGGAATGAACACAAAATCTGCAAAACCACGTCCTGTAGGAAATTCCCTGACCGGTTTAAAATAATACTGCATTGCACTCAAATAAGCTAATGCCAATACACTACTGAGTGAATTTTCGTTATTATATTGAATTGCTGAAACATATTCCTCATGGATCTTCTCAATCTGAGCTGCAACTGTTTCTCCATCCATATCCAAAGTTGCATCCAGAAGATCCTCTGATTCTTGCTGAAATTTCAGCATTTCATTCCATTCTTTTCTTTTTGTTGCACGAATCAGTTCTTGTCTTATCTCTTCATTCGGTACAAATGCCCTTCTATTAACATTCAAATATGCCAGATATCCCATATGAATTAAATAAGTAAAGACATCATCCTTATTTACGATATGCGCAATATCATTTTGAAACGAACCAACATCCACTTCAACAGATGCCCCAGATAACATTTCAATAATCGAAGTCTTCAATCCATCAAAATCCATATTGATCAATGGAACAATCGAATCATAGGAAGCGGTTCCTGACCAATAACTCTGGAAATTTCCATCTGCCATCAGACTTACAACTGCATTGGGATTATAGACATGATATTTTCCTAACTGATATCCATCATACCAACGTTTTACCTCTGTAAAATCTTTTTTATATGTTTTACAAAGTTCTTTTACTTCATCTTCTGTAAAACCAATATAAGAAGCCAAGCATCCTGCACTAAGCATTGAATATTCCCGGAAATTGTTAAGTGCTGATTGTGTTTTTTCTTTCTTGATCGGCAAGATGCCTGTAAGATATGCAAGTTGAATATATTTTGTTGGTTCTGTTCCCTTAAACATACCTCTTAGGAATCGGATATATTCGTCCTGCACTTTTTTATTTGCTGATTCATCTCTGATCAGCACATCCCATTCATCAATGATAATGATAAATTTCTGTCCTGTCTTATCCTTAACCAGAGAAAGAGCATCTGGCAAAGATACCACTTCTTGACGTAAAATCTCTGGATAAACTTCACGCAATTCATCCAGCACAACTCTTGTGATATATGGCACAACATTATCCGCATCTTCGCAGTTTATCAAAAACCATTGTACATCAATATGAATCACATCATATTTATTCAAATGTTTCTTAAAATCTTCTGATTGTCCTATCTCAAGATCAGAAAACATCTTTTCTGATTCGGCTCCTTTGCTGTAATATGCCGCAAGCATATTCGCTGCATATGATTTTCCAAAACGCCTTGGGCGGCTATTACAAATATACGCATCTGTAGAATCCAGAACTTCATTCATACATGCGATCAATCCTGTTTTATCTACATAAATTCTGGAATTTAGTGCTGCTTGAAACGCACTATTATCTGGATTAACAAATCTGCCCATATTATTATACCTCCCTGATTCCTTTTACCTGTTTTTCTCTGCCCGAATCTCACTATTTGGTATCTTGACTGTTTTTGTCTTATCGTCATATGCAAGATATCCAAGATGGATCAATAATGTCAGCACATCATCTTTTAAATGTTCAAAGTTCATATCTATATAAACTTTTCATTTCCTGGATTTAGATAATTTCCCTTACGAACTCCTCCTTAACTGGACTCATTTCAAGTTATTCTTTTATTATAAAATAATGCCATTTCTACTACAAGGTTTTATTTCCACATTCATTGTGGTAACGAATAGTCTTTTCAATCTATTTTCCTACAGTTATAATAAAACTATCAAAAACAACAGAAAATATTTCGCGAAATGTCTGATATCTTAAACTTGTCATACTGACCATTGTCAGAGAAAGGAATTAAAATTATGAAAATCGTAGCAGTTAGCGCATGTACAGCAGGAATCGCACATACTTATATGGCTCAGGAAGCTTTAGAACAGGAATGTGAAAAAAGAGGAATTGAAATTAAAGTAGAAACTCAAGGTGGAATGGGAATCGATAATGAATTAGAGCAAGACGAGATTGATGAAGCTGACGTAGTTATCTTCGCCGTAGCTGTTGGAATTGAAATGGAAGATCGTTTTGACGAAAAACGTGACGAAGATAAAATCATCGAAGTTGACCCAAGTTATGCAATTAAAAATACTAAAGATTTAATTGATGAAGCTGTTGAACTTGCACAGAATTAATATCCATTTATAAAATAATACCAAGAGCTCTGATTTTAGCACAAATTGTGTTAAACCAGGGTTTTTTGGCATTGAAAATACTATTTTGAGGAAGTTGAGGTAATCCAATATGGATCGAGCAATAGACATTATTAAAAGTCTGTCAACACAATCTTATACAACATCCAAAGCACTGGCAGAACAATTAAATGTAAGCAGCAGAACCATACGAAATGATGTTCGTCTGCTGAATCAAGAATTAAAGAAAAATGGGGCATATATTGAATCAAAAGCGCGTCATGGTATGCTGCTTCATATTACAGATGAAGAAACATATCATATCTACTATCAAAACCTTATAAATTCTTCCCCTATCGATAAAGATAACCGGATCACACAGATCATTGAATATCTTTTGACTATGGAAGATTCTATCACTATGGATGATCTGTGTGATATCTTTTATGTTAGTCGTTCTACCCTGAAAAAAGATATGAAAGAAATTCGTGAAATTTTTGAAAAATATCAGATCACGATCGATCATCGCGCAAATCAAGGATTAAAAATCATTGGCAAAGAACAAGATCTTCGTAATTGTCTTACTAATTTACAAAAAAGCCGCCTAGAAGAAATCTCTCTAAAAGATGAAAATCTAGAAAAGATCATATCGATCATTTCTGCACAAGTAAATAAACATCACTTTGAGATTTCTGATTACTCTATGCGAAATTTTGCCCTTCATATCAGTGTTGCGATCACAAGGATCAAGGATGGTAAAGAATTACAACTAGATGCTGATATGGAACAAGCATTGGGAGCAAGCCCTGATATAGATCTTTTATTGTCTATCGTTAATGAAATTGAAAAAACATTTCATGTGCATTTTACAAAAGGCGAAATTGGATATCTGCTTTTACAGATTTCAGGGAAAAAAACAATTACTACAAAAAATATATCTGGAAATACTGTGATCAGCGAAGAAACCTATAAACTTGTAACTCAAATGTTAGAACGTGTTAATGCTGTATTCAAAATTGATTTTCGTTATGATCTTGAACTTATCACAATGTTGGCCACACATCTTATGCCATTAGAAATCCGTGCAAAACACGGAATCGCTGTTCATAACAGCATGGCTGATGATATTCGTCATAACGTCATCCTTTCCTACAATATGGCGATCATAGCCTGTGATACATTAGAGCAGAAAATCGGAGTAAAACTTCCAATGGATGAAATTGCTTTTGTCGCACTTCCATTTTCACTCGCTTTAAAACGAAAATGGAAAAACCAAAAAGAAAAAGTCCTCATTGTGTGTGGAAGCGGAAAAGCCAGCTCTGAATTACTAGCATATCAGGTAAAAGAAAACTTTGGAAATTATCTTGATGTCGTTGGAGCAACCAATCGTCATTCCCTTGAATTATATGATTTTTCAAATGTTGATTATATCCTTACAACCGTTCCGATTGATATTCCTGTTCCAATCCCGATCATTCGAACATCAACATTTTTTGAAACAAACTCTATTGATCAGGTAAATCAAGCAATCACCGATACCAGAAGCAGCCGTTTTATAGAATATTTTCATAAAAATATGGTATTTTGGTCTTCTTCAGATGATAAAAATGAAATTCTTAAACATATGTGTGAAAATGCTGTCCAAAATTATAATATTCCTGATGATTTTTTCCATTATGTGATGAAACGTGAAGATATCGGCCGGACATCTTTTGGTAACCTGATTACGATCGCACATCCTATTCATCCGATCGGGCAAGAATCTTTTGTCGGACTTACAATCCTTAATCATCCGATTGACTGGGATGGTGAACCAGCACAACTGATCTTTCTTCTTTCCATGAAGGAAAGTGGCGAAAATAAAATGAAAGATTTCTATAAAGCTATGACAAAACTTGTGAACAACAAGCACTATATTGAACTTCTTACAAAAACCAAAAATTATGATGAAGTAATCAATATCTTAAAACTAGTTGCTTCAAGCGACCTTCATACGGTTTTATAATTCTATGTTGATCTCTTTCCACATTAATTCTGGAAAGAGATCAACTTTTCATTTTTTACTCAAAATGGTTTAATAAAGACACAAAGAAAAACGAAATCAAAAATCCCGGGACGATTTTGGAAAATTAATCATTCATATACATTATTGAAATGTTTCTGAAAAGAAAGGAGATCCAAACATTATGTTTGAAAAAAATCTTATTTTATTTCTTGATAAAGAATATAAAGATAAAAAAGAATTACTTACAGATTTATCAAAAGCTGTTGATTCAAAAGTTACTTCCTCTGAAGATTATGAAAAGGCCGTAAAAGAACGAGAAAACACCATCAGTACTTTTATCGGCTATGATACTGCAATCCCTCATGCAAAAACAGATGCCGTAAAAACTCCATTTGTTGCTTACGCAAAACTATCTCATCCAATAGATTGGGATGGTAATGGCGAAATGGTCAAACATGTTTTTATGATTGGAGTTCCAAAAGAATCTGGTTCCAATCTTCATATGCGTATTATCTCTGAACTTAGCAAAAATATTATGAGAAATGCATGGAGAGAAAGTTTTATGAATGCTGCTTCTGCCGATGAAGCTTTAGCAATCTTAAAACTTATTGAAAAGGAGGTTATGTAATATGGTAACAAAGTCAAATAGAAAAAAACAAAGTCTTCCATCTCAGCTGTTCAAACATTTTAACACAGGAATTTCTTATTTCCTTCCTGTCATCATCGCTGGTGGTATGTTATTTTCTTTCACACTGATCACCGGTAAAATTGATAACGGAGCAATTGTTCCAAGTAATCAGTTTTTCCAGAATATTTATGATATTGGGCAAGCTGGTTTTGCTATGATGGTTCCTGTTATGTGTGCCTATATTGCTTATGCAATTGGAAGCAAACCGGCCTTAGCACCTGGATTTATTCTTGGTTATGTTGCAAATAACCCAATCGGTGCTGATAAAATTTCCACTGGTTTCCTTGGTTCTCTGATCCTTGGTTTTATTGTTGGTTATTTTGTAAAATGGACAAAAAGCTGGAAAGTTCCTGATGCCTTAAAACCTATGATGCCAACATTTTTCATTCCAGTGATCACAACCTTATTACTTGGAATCTTATATACTTATGTACTTACATATCCATTAAATGCATTTGTGCAAGCAATCGTATCTTTGATGAACCAATTAAATGGTACAAGTACTGTAATCGTTGGTCTTGCAATTGGTTTACTTGCAGCTGCTGACTTTGGCGGACCTTGTAGTAAAGCTGCAACTGCATTTACACTTGCACTTATGGCAGAAGGAATTTATGGACCTAATGGCGCTTTCAGAATGTGCTGTGCAATTCCTCCACTTGGAATGGCTCTTGCATCCTTGATCCTAAAAAATAAATATGATAAAGCGGATCGTCAGCTTGGTATCTCCGCCCTATTCCTTTCTTCTGCTGGTATTACAGAAGGTGCGATTCCATTTGCTGGAAAAGATTTCAAACACACATGGATTGCTTGTGCAATTGGTACATCAATCGCAGGTGCTCTGGCAATGCTTCACAATGTATCATCTGTCGTAGCCTTTGGTGGAATTGTAGCTATCTCTGGTGTATTTAAAAGTCCTCTGTGGTATATTGTGGATATGTTGATCGGTGCTGGAATTATTGTATTGATCCTGGCATTTACAAAACCAAATCTTGAAGAAATTGAAAAATAAATTTCATTATGAAAAGGGACTGTTGCATTAAGCGGCAGTCCCTTTGACATTCTCAGTTCATGTAATCTACAATATTTGCGACAAATTTTTATTTTTTAAATAACCAAGTGTCTTTTCATGCAGTGTATATATATAAAATTTCTTCTATCCTAGTTATTTACTGCAACATGTTTAGATTTATCTGAATTATAAACTTCTTCGTCAACCAGACCTTCTGTCGCTGCTGTGATAACGGCTGCTGTTGCTGCTCCTGTTACGTTTGTCATTGTTCTTGCCATGTCAACGATCGTTGAGATTGGTGCGAATACGACAACTAATTCGATTGGTAATCCAAGTGCTGCAAATACGGCTGTTGATGTAATGGTTGCTGTTCCTGGAACTCCGACTGTTCCTACGGATACAACTAATGTAATCAGGATTAAGAATGCATACTGTGCAATTCCATAATGGTATCCTAACATATGAACACTGAATACTGCTGTTAATGCTGGCCAGATTCCTGCACATGCTGGCATTCCAACATTAGCTCCAAGACCTGCTGTAAAGGATGCAACGTCTGCATCAACTCCAAGTGCTTCTTTTAACTGTCTTAATGTGACTGGAATTGTACCAACACTGCTCTGTGTTGTAAATGCTACATACTGAGCTGGTGCGATTCCTTTGAAGAACCTGATTGGGCTTAATTTTGCTACAAATTTGACTAAAAGCCCTTCTACACCAAATGACTGAACTGCACATAAGATATAAGATAATACTAATGTACTTAATAATGGAAGTAATTCTGCCACGCTGCTTCTTCCAACGGCTCTTGCTAAGAAAGATAATACGGCATATGGTGTAAATCCAATGATCCAGTCAATCGCCTGTCCAATGACCTGATTTCCTGCATCAATAAATGCTTTAAATGGTTTGACTGATTCATTATCTTTTGAAATTGCATTGTAAGATAATGCAATGATGATCGCAAATACAACGATTGGAATGATCTGTCCTTCACTCCAGTTTGTTGCAAAGTTACTTGGGAATAGGTTTACGATCGTATCAACTACTGATGGTACTTCAACTTTCTGATATCCATCAGCTACTTTGTAAGCAAATCCATCACCAACATTTAAGATGACTGCTACGATCACTGTGATCGTACTTGCGATTGCTGTATTTAAGATCAAGAAGAAGATTGATTTTCCACCGATCTTCTTTAAGTGAATAGATTCACTTAAGTTTGTGATACTTGCGATGATACTAAATAACAGCATTGGTACAACGAGTGCTGTTAATACGTTTGTATAAACACGTCCGAAAATTTCAACATATGTAAAATGATTTCCGAATCCCAGACCAACTGCGATTCCAAAAACTGTTCCTAGTAATGTTAAAAGTCCGAAGTCTACACCTTTCTTATAATCTAAATAGTAGATAACCGCAAACAAAACAACTGTCACTGCTAGTGCGGCAAAATCTGCTGTGTTAATACTCATTGTGTTACACATCCTCTCATAATTTTTCTTTTTCATAGTTTTCCAATAGGAATTATTCGTATGATAACATTTCCTTGGTGATGTGTCAATAATGATTGTTGGTTCTTTTTTTGTACAATTCTGATTTGCGAAGGTAGTCTTTCGTATATGTGACAGAAATAAGATAACAAG
>ENA-OPSJ01000064-OPSJ01000064.1-human-gut-metagenome-genome-assembly--contig:-NODE-64-length-86111-cov-7.130345_pt1 | contig 86111 bp, 90 predicted proteins | sample MGYA00241801_ERZ501893 | MGnify/ENA primary metagenome ERZ501893 (study PRJEB25962, sample SAMEA2042219) | human gut metagenome | biome: human gut; feature: human-associated habitat; material: faeces...
GCATGTGTTAAGCACGCCGCCAGCGTTCATCCTGAGCCAGGATCAAACTCTCATATAAAAGTTTAATTCCGTCAGAACTACTCTGGCCTCTTTTTAAAAGAAGTTTTCGTTCTCCGTTATATTACCTTGTTTAGGTAGTGTTCGTTTCTGAATATTCTCAGGTTTTCAAAGCAGAAACCACTTTGAAACCCGTTAGAATTTTCAGGGTTGTTTTACTGTTCAGTTATCAAAGAACTCTGTGCCTTTGTGAACTTGTTGTCCGCATCAGCGACAGCTTGTTTATATTACCATACTTGGTTTTATCTGTCAAGAACTTTTTTAACTTTTTTTAAAAACTTTTTTGAAGCATTTCTTCTCAAGCAAAGTTATCATTCCCGACCGTCACCGCTGTATCTTGGCGACGTTCTTTATATTAACACCTTGTAAGGTATTTGTCAACAGCTTTTTAAGAATTTTTTCTTTTTTCTAAAAACTGTTTACAATTCTTCTGAGCCGCTTCCGCGCCGCCCAATGCCTTGTGTTTCAAGGCTTGTTTATAATAGCACGCCGTCCTTGATTTGTAAACCCCTAAATTATAAATAGTTTTTTATCAAAAAAAGTTCAAATTGTTTAAATATTCTGATTTTTAAGAATTTCTTGTACAACGTCATGGCGAAGCCCCTTCGCTCTTTTGTCATGTCATTTTTATTTTTCCCCATTATGCACCATTTCTGACATTTCCGAAGAAGCTTAGTTGTTCTTAAGACTCTGTATATCGTACTGCCATGGAAGGTTGATTTTGTATCTATGGCTGAAGCAGAAATATTATTTCAATGTCGTTAGAACAACTTACTTCATACAGCGGAGCTGATATACCTAAATATAACATGATATACCTGTTTGGAATCAAACTGCATGTTTTGACATCTGAATCCTATAAAGCAAAAACCTTCACTTGTTTTAAGTTCAAGTGAAGGTTTTTCGGATATCATAACATCAATACGCAAGTCTTATGTCGTTTTCAAGCTCTATCATCTGAAAATCGTCTCTTTGACTCAATGTATTATACGTATCACTCCAGCCGAACATAATATAGCAGGCATTTTCTTCAATCTCTTCCGGAAAAAAGAATTTATATTTGCCACATTCTCCCATGTAGTCTTCAATATGCATTTCATATGGTGACGGCAATTCTGTCAGAAAATAATAGATATATGTATTCACGCCCCATCCAATATATACCGTCTTATCTTTAAGCGAATCATTGCTCTCTATAATATCAAAGGCGTGCTCCAGGGTTCCGTTAAAGCCTGCGTATTTAAAATACTTTTCTTGTGTAAAATAATATTTAAAAAATGTTACGGCAAAAATCAAATAAATGATGGCTATAATAATAGTAACTGTTTTTTTATGTTTGGCTTTATCAATTATCAAATTAACTCCACCGACCACATAAAATAATACACTGAAAAATATACCGTTCATTTTATTTGTATTAGGTCCACCTCCACCTAACATGGTGCCTGCAATAATCTCTGCCGTAAACCAGAGCAGAATTATATCTGACGGATGAAACTTTCTATCTCTAATATTCTTTATAAACTGATATACTGCGTTGATCAGTCCGACAACAAAAAAAGGTATTGAAGCATAATACAGCGTACAAAATTTCGGATTGGAATTATATCTCATTTCATCATGAAGAAAAACGACCTTGAGCACCTTAGGCAGTCTGCTTATTCTCGGTATATCCACTTCTCCGCCTCTGTATCCGGCCAGTTTAACAAATGTAATCTTGCCTATTACGAGTGTTTCCAAATCAAAAATATTGATAACCTGAACTATTATAAGAGGTAATGCAAGCACGGCAAGCGGCACACAAAAAGCTACAGCATTCAAAAAATTAAATCTTTTATATACCAGCATCAAAATAAATGTCATTACAATAAACAGAACCATAACCAGATAACTCACTGTGTATGTGTACAGGACAATCCCCGCTGCCAGACCCGATATGATATACATCCATGTTTTGTCTTTTTTGAGTGCATATATCAAAGAACATATAAACACCGATGACGTTCCGAGCATAAGGTTACAGTCAAGTCCTATTCTGCCTGCCATAAAAAAATACGGAAGAATAGTATATAGTACTACCCACATGATTTTCTGTTTTTTTTCAGCTTTCAACACCGTCAAAACACCTATTCCCGAAAACATTACTGCCAATGACATTATCGCTGCAGGAATTCTGAAAACATATAATGACATTCCAAATATTTTAACAAAAAAAGAGGCCATATATGTATAAAGTGCACTCTGACCTCCACCGCCAAAGTTCGTAAACAATACCGGATATGACATTCGGTATCTGTCAACCCCGTAATTAGCTATGCACCATGCATCATAAGCTGACCCGGCTTCATCCGGATGCCATGCCATAGGTATTTTATCCAATGCATAAAAATGTAAAAATACTGCACATATACAAGCTATGTACAAAATAATATTTTTTTTGATTTTTTCCAATCCTTTATTCATTTGCTTTTCTCCATCGTTAATAATACCGCCTAATCACCCCAGATAATTATCAAGCACATTCTTTGCGTTGTCAGTTATATCTCTCTGATAAGCAATCTCATGTTCCATTCCCCTTGACTCATCATTAGCGACAAGAGCTGCATCGAGCACCTTATTGAGGAGTTCATTTACAGAGCCTGCCATCTCATGCTGCTTTGTGGTATTTTCATATATCTGATTCATCGACTGGACGGTGTTGGATATGAACTCCTGAACCTTTACAATAGTATCTGCAATCTCCTTTGACGACTTCGCCGTCTGTGCCGCAAGATTACGAACCTCACCCGCAACAACCGAGAAACCTCTTCCCTGGTCGCCTGCTCTTGCCGCCTCGATGGACGCATTGAGTGAAAGTATATTAGTTTTATTGGCAATTCCACTTATAACCTGAGTAAATCCCTCTATCATTTTTGAGAGATTCTCAAGCTCCTTAATATTCTCAGATGAGCGCTCAACAACGTCATTGAGTCTGTTAATCTGCTCAATAATATCACCTATACTCGTTATACCCTCTCTGACAAGATTTAGTGATGTATCCGAAGAATTAATTACATCAAATGCATGTTTCTCCACCTTAAGCTGTGATTCATCAAGGTCATATACGACCTTCTTCATCTCGTTAACCAATACATTATTATCCATTATCTTTATTTCCTCCTGTAAAAAAAATCTCCTGATACATATATTATTCCTCTCCTATTGCTTTAAGGAGCTCACTCACTGATTTTATACCCACAAGCTTAATTTTGCCATCCGGTTTAAGATTCTTAAGACACACCTCAGGCATAATACATGTGGTAAATCCCAGCTTAATTGCCTCATTAACCCTTACAGCCGCATGACTTACCGCTCTGACCTCGCCCGTAAGTCCAACTTCTCCGAACACAATGGTATTGTGATCAACCGCTATATTCTTATAGCTTGACAATACCGCATAGACTATTGCAAGATCGAGCGCAGGTTCCGAAATCCGCAGTCCTCCTGCTATATTAAGATAAGCATCACATCCAGAAAGTCTCAACCCTATTCTTTTCTCAAGAACAGCCATAAGCAGATTAAATCTGTTAATATCCGCTCCCGCCGCCGTTCTCCTCGGCATACCGAAATTAGACTGGCATACAAGTGCCTGAATCTCAACAAGCATCGGTCTTGTTCCTTCCATAAGGCATGCAACTACCGAACCGGATGCTCCATCAGGTCTTCCGTCAAGCATATACTCCGATGGGTTGGTAACTTCTTTAAGCCCCGTCTCCTGCATCTCAAATACACCAATCTCATTAGTTGAACCGAAACGATTCTTAACCGCACGCAGAATACGGTAGGCTGCGTTCTTATCTCCTTCAAAATACAGTACCGTATCAACCATGTGCTCAAGTATTCTCGGACCCGCAACCACCCCCTCCTTCGTTACATGTCCCACAATAAATATCGAAATATTAAGTCCCTTTGCAAGCTGCATAAGAACCGATGTCGACTCCCTGACCTGGCTTACGCTTCCCGGAGCCGACGCTGTATTTTCACAGTACATAGTCTGTATTGAATCGATTATCACGACATCCGGCATTGTCTTTCTCACCACATCATCAATTACATCCAGATTCGTCTCGCAGAGGAGTGACAGTTTTTCTGAAAATTCTCCTATTCTGTCCGCACGAAGCTTTATCTGTCTTAGAGATTCCTCACCCGATATGTACAAGACATTCTTTGATACCGAAAGATTCCGGCACACCTGAAGAAGCAGGGTAGATTTGCCAATTCCCGGGTCTCCTCCTACAAGCACAAGCGAGCCTCTCACGATTCCACCGCCTAAAACTCTGTCAAGCTCCGAATAACCTGTGAGTGTTCTCTCCTCATCTTCAAGCGATATCTCTGAAAGCACAGACGGCATTACATCCCTATTCGCAATTCCCCTGATTCCTCCCGATACCATCTGCTTGGCAACAGGCTCCTCCACAAAAGTATTCCACTGTCTGCATTCCGGACACTGTCCCAGCCATTTTGACGATTCATATCCACATTCTTTACAAAAAAAAGCAGTATTTTTTGCTTTTGCCATACCCACCTCATAGTCAATACTCAAACAGGGTTGTCCCGCATACCCGCGTATACAACCCTGTCAATCAAATACTTTTTAATTACATTCTATTAACTTCAACCTTAACAGGTCTTCCCGTAAGCTCAACACTGAGACTTAATTTACCACTGATATTGGTTTTCATATTGCCAATCACAACTCCGTCAACCAATACCTTATACTCTGTATCAGCTTCAAGTCCAAGTGTAATCTGTGCATCCTCTGCACCTTCAACATAGAACTTCACCGTGCTATCATCTGCAGCAAAGCCATTAACAGCCGTTCCCGGTACTGACTCATATACAAAATTACCGTTCTGTTCAAGCTTGGTAATCTCATTGTATGTCTTAACCTTATAGCTGTCTCCGTTCACCTCAAAATTGTCAAGCTTTGCCTTGGTATCCAACTCGTAGTTGCCAAAACTGATTGAGCCATCCTTCTCAACCTTGATTAATTCCTCAATTACTGGCATAACCGCTCCTCCTGCATTCGGCATCTTACCGAAGTATTTTTATTACAAATCTCTCGTTAATCTGTAACTTTTAGAGTTATTATAGTACAGAATCTCTCAAATTTCCACTAAATTTTACTTGGATTTTGAAAATACAAGCTTATTATCTTCAAGGCTTACAAGCACCGTATCTCCCGCCTTAAACTTTCCTTCAAGTATCTTCTCAGCCAGTTCATCCTCGACTTTACTCTGAAGTGCCCTCTTAAGGGGTCTTGCCCCGTACTTCTCGTCATAACCGCTGTCAATTATATAATTTTTAGCCGCATCGTCAAGCTTTATCGCCATGTTCATCTGCTCTTTAATACGCTTGTTGATTGACTCAAGAAGAATATCAATGATGCTTCCGATATTTTCCTTTGTGAGCGTATGGAACACAATGGTCTCGTCAATTCTGTTGAGGAACTCCGGCTTGAATATGGTCTTAACCTCCTCCATGACTCTTTCCTTCATAACGGCATGGTTATGCTCCTTGCTGTTATCCGAGGCAAATCCAAGATTCTTAGGAGAAATAATATTCTGTGCACCTGCATTTGAAGTCATAATAATAACTGTATTTTTAAAATCAACCTTTCTTCCCGTTGAATCCGTAATATGTCCATCGTCAAGCACCTGCAGCAGGATATTGAATACATCAGGATGAGCCTTTTCAATCTCATCAAAAAGAATAACCGAATATGGATTTCTTCTGACCTTCTCACTGAGCTGCCCGCCTTCCTCATATCCTACATATCCGGGAGGCGAACCAATCATCTTAGACACGCTGTGCTTTTCCATATATTCGGACATATCAACTCGTATAAGTGCATTTTCCGAACCAAACATGGCATCCGCAAGTGCTTTTGACAATTCCGTCTTACCGACACCTGTAGGTCCTAAAAAGAGGAATGAACCAATCGGTCTTTTAGGGTCTTTAAGCCCAACCCTTCCTCGTCTGATTGCCTTCGCAACGGCTGTTACAGCCTCATCCTGACCGACTACACGCTCATGAAGAATCTTCTCAAGATTCATGAGTCTCTCCGACTCCTCCATTGCAAGCTTCTTTACCGGTATCTTTGTCCAATCGGATACAACATCCGCAATCTCATTCTCGCCTACCACCATGCGCTTATTAGCCTTATCACTGTTCCACTTCTCATTGAGTTTCCCAAGCTTCTCCATCTTCTTAAGCTGCTTTTTCTTTATTTCTCCCGCTTTCTCATAAGCTTCTTCCTTGATTGCAGTCTCTTTCTGCGCATCCATCGCCGAAATCTCATCCTCAAGGTTTTTAATCGCATCAGGCTTAATATACACTCCCAGTCTGGTCTTAGATGCCGCTTCATCTATGAGATCAATCGCCTTATCCGGCAAAAATCTGTCGTTGATATATCTCTCAGACATCTTAACCGCTGCAACAAGTGCTGCATCGGAAATTCTGACTCCATGATGTCTTTCATACGCCGGTCTGATTCCTTTAAGAATCTCAACCGCCGCATCCTCCGACGGTTCCTCCACATTGACAGGCTGAAAACGTCTCTCCAGTGCGGCATCCTTCTCGATATACTTGCGGTATTCTTCAAGAGTTGTTGCACCTATTATCTGAACCTCACCTCTGGCAAGTGAAGGCTTAAGTATATTGGATGCATCAATCGCGCCCTCCGCTCCTCCTGCACCTATAATCGTGTGAAGCTCATCTATAAATAAAAGAATATTGCCGGCAGCCTTTACCTCAGCAATAACCTTCTTAATACGCTCCTCGAACTCGCCTCTGTACTTCGAGCCTGCAACCATTCCCGACAAATCGAGTGTGAGAAGTCTCTTGTCAGCGATTGTCTCCGGCACATCTCCCTCGACAATCTTGAGTGCAAGTCCTTCAACAACCGCTGTTTTACCAACACCCGGCTCACCTATGAGGCATGGATTGTTCTTGGTTCTTCTGCTTGTTATCTGAATAACTCTCTGTATTTCCTTCTCTCTGCCGATTACAGGGTCAAGCTTTCCCTCAGCGGCAAGCTTCGTCAGATCCCTGCTGTACTGGTCAAGCGTCGCAGTCGGGTTCTTCTTATTTTTCTGCTTATTTCCCTGAAAATCCTCCTTATATGCACTGCTGTCCTCGCCCATTGCGATGAGAAGGTCAACATATGTCTTCTGAATATTGACACCTATTGTATTGAGAAGTCTCAGTGCAACACTGTCATTCTCCTTGATTATGGCAATCAGGATATGCTCTGTGCCAATAAGCTGTGCCTTGAAGCGTACTGCTTCCCCGGCAGCCTGGTCAAGCACTCTTCTAGCCCTCGGTGTATATGAATCAGGCTCGGCAACATTCACATTACTTTCCTGTGATATAAGTTGCTCTAAAATCGCGACTATCCGCTCCTCGTCAGCTCCGTTCTCTATAAGAACAGCACTTGCAACGCAATCTCTCTGCCTTAAAAGTCCAAGCAGAATATGCTCGGTTCCGACGGAATTGTGTCCTAATTCACCTGCTGCCTCAGCCGCAAGTCCAAGTGCTTCCTCCGCTTTCTTAGTAAATCCTATCTGCATAATGTATTCCTCTCTATATTACCCAACTTTTCAGTTACAATTCCTGTTTCACAATTACCTATTACTTAACTGTATATTTTAATATCAGTCTTTATTGTTCGTCAAGTTCCGGAATGTGCTCCCTGATATATTTTGCGCGAAGCACATCGACCTCCTCCACCGACATTGCCTTCTCCTTACAGTTATTAAACTGAAGCGTTCTAGGCTGAACGGCAAGCATCATAGAGTATGTCGAGAAATCCCCGGCATCCTTGAATCTGATTGTGCCAAGACACAGTCCAAGACGTATCTCCGACAGAAGCACCATCGCATTCTTTAAATTAAGACATCTTGAATATTTTAACACGCCATAAGATTTATATGCCTCATCCTCAGCTCTTATTCGCCCTGAATCCAGATAATCTTTTCTTAAAGTGCGTTCCTGCCGCACTATCTGCTGAACAACGCTGTCAAGATTATGAATTATATCTTCCTCCGACTGGCCTAATGTCCGCTGATTGGAAAATTGATAAATATCACCCATTCCATTCAGTCCTTCACCAAAACAAGCCGACATGCGTACCCCGAAACGTCCAAGTTCATTTGCAAGAAGCTGTAACTTCTTAGTGTTGGCAAGCACCGGCAGATGCAGTCTGTATGCAGCCCTCATTCCCGTTCCGACATTGGTTGGGTATGTCGTATGATATCCATATTTTTCGCTGAATGCATAATTAAAATGCTCTTCGAGAAAGTCATCATACATATTTGCCGATTTAAGGCACGCCTCCATATCCATCCCTGCTATCATCGCCTGTATTCTGATATGATCCTCACTGTTGACCATAATTGATAAGCCGCCGTCATGGGAGAGTGCTGCCGCTCCATCCTTACGTCCCGCCATGTATCTGTTAATCTCCTGCTGTTCATACAGGCATTGACGCTGATTATCACCTACTCCGTTCATACGCTTAAGCTCGAAGCCATCGGCGTATTCGCTGTCACCTATGCACTCAAAAACCCTGTCCACAAGATTCTTTCCTTCATCGGCAGTTATTTTTGTTGAAAAAGGATATTCCGTTGTATTCCTTGCAAGACGTATTCTGCTTGACAATACAACATCCGTGTTTTTCCCGGTTTTCTCATACCATTTAAGCATTCTCGTCCAGCCTCTCAATCTGACCTCTTAAGTCCTTGATATAGTCGCGAAGTCTCGCAGCCTCCTCAAAATCCTCCTCCAATACAGCCTGCTTAAGCCTTTTATCCGCAACGTCAATCTCATGTTCAAGAGAAGCTCTTGTCGGCTTCTTCTCCTGTTTTGTGGAATCGGCAATGCCGTCCTCCGCTTCCGCAATCACGGAAGCTTCATTTTCAGACATATTCTCAGCATTAGTACTTCTCATTGACTTCATAAGTCTGTATGGCTTTTTGCCCTGATGATTTACGCTTCCCTGTATCTTCTTGATACTCTCATCAAGAAGCGGTCCAAATACATTATAACATTCAGCACAGCCAAACGCACTGTTCTTTATGAACTCTCCATAGCTCAGATGACATCCCGGACATACAACATGAGTCTTCGGGTCATCCTGTTCCCCGCCTATAGGCATACCGAGAAGTCCGGACAAAAGCTGTCCAAGTCTTCCCTCCCCATCAAGCAGATTCGTATAATAACTTATATCCGTCTTAGCTGCACATTCACTGCACAGATGATGTTCAGTCTTATTACCGTTAACAACCTCCGAATAGTGGAAGGTCGCTTCATTTTCTCCACATATCTCACATAACATTCGATTAGTCCTCCCCTATATATTCACTTATTATCTCATCGACCAGAGTATGAATCTCCTCCGGCGTGAGATTCTTACACAATGCCTTTGCAACAATAACACGCATATCATCGGTGAGTTCCTGCATGGCACGAATCTTATCAACATCGACGGCAATCACTGCACCTCTTCTTCTGTCGAGCTTGATAAAGCCCTCCTCGCGAAGCACCGAGTATGCCTTGTTAACCGTATGCATATTAACACCCACAACATCGGCAAGCTGCCTCACCGACGGCAGAATATCACCCTCATGCATCTCATCCATGGCAATACAGGTAATTATCTGATTGCATAGCTGCACATATATAGCCTCATCACTGTTAAAGTCAATCGCAAATACCATGGGATTGTACCTCCGATACATCATTGTTATAGTATGAATATAACAGATATGCGGCAAAAAAACAATTAATTTTTTATAAACATTCATGTGGAGAAATATGCCAGTATATTGCAAAAGTGTATAACGTATTATGTTTATGCATATCAGCTCCGTTGTCCGAAGCAAGATGTTCTAAGAACATCTAAGCTTCTCCCAAAAGTCGTGATATACATAAACATAATACGTTATACACAGCCAGGTATACACAGCATATTTTGAAACAAATCTTATAAAGTAGAATTACGCACTATCAATTTCTCCTGCGATAATATATAACCGCCCCCGCAATTGCCAGAATACTTATGACTGCTCCCACTCCAAGTCCCTTTGTCCTGTGCTTCATTTCGATATGGTGAATACCGTTTTCTATGTTTGTCATAATCATGTATCCGGCAAGGCTTTCCGTCCTCTGCTTTACACCATCAATTTTATCCATTGTATGATAATACTCATTGCCATCGACCATGCGTATCCGGCTGTAAAAAGTATATACCGCATTGGCAGCCACCTCGACAAAAGAACCAGCACGATAACACCGCACCACGAAAATCGGCTGCGCAGGCGGCATCCGGCACGCCCGGGCTTCTGCTGCTTTTTTACAGCCCGCGCCTTATTCTTTTCCCTGCACAATTTTTCAAATTCACCACAGCAGACATACGCCTGCTTAACAATAAGAAAAATCAGGCAGAAGCATATTGATTTTCTCCATTGCTTTCCTCATAGTAATTGCCGTATTCAATTCCCGATTACAAAAACAACCGCCACTCCGTACAATAAACAACTTGGTCTATTTTCAGGAATGACGGTCATATCACTTGCTGTTTGCACAGCCACACAGGCAGTTACGCCTCATCAATCGCTTTACCGATGTCATGTCTCATATACTTATTCTCAAATGAAACCCATTCTGTAGCCTTATACGCATTGGCTCTGGCTGTCTTGAGGTCGGAGCCTGTCGCCGTGATTCCAAGCACTCTTCCTCCGTTGGTCACGAAGCCATCATCCGTGCGCTTGGTTCCGGCGTGGAAGCAGTAATAGCCGGGATTGTTGTCAAACGCCTCAAGTCCTGTGATAAGCTTGCCCTTCTCATACTTCTCCGGGTATCCGTCAGATGCAAGCACGACACATACAGCGGCATTATCCTCGAACTCGAGGTCAATCTTATCGAGTGTTCCATCAATACATGCCTCGAACACATCAATAATATCGTTCTTCATTCTTGGAAGCACAACCTGTGTCTCAGGATCGCCGAAGCGCGCATTGTACTCAAGCACGCGAGGTCCCTTCGGTGTGAGCATAAGTCCGAAGAAGATAATTCCCTTGAATTCTCTTCCCTCTGCCTTCATGGCATCAACGGTTGCCTGATATATGTACTTCTTACAGAACTCGTCAACCTCAGGTGTATAGAAAGGACTTGGTGAGAATGTTCCCATTCCGCCTGTGTTAAGTCCCTTGTCGCCATCCTTTGCGCGCTTATGATCCTGAGCCGATGTCATAATCTTGATTGTATGTCCGTCTACAAATGAGAGAACCGACACCTCTCGTCCTGTCATGAATTCCTCTATGACTATTCTGTCACCTGCAGAGCCGAACTGTTTGTCAAGCATAAGTGTCTTAACACCTGCCTCAGCTTCCTCCTTGGTGTTACAGATGAGTACACCCTTTCCGAGAGCAAGACCATCAGCCTTAAGAACTGTAGGATACTCTGCCGTCTTAAGATACTCAAGTGCAGCCTCCGAACTGTTGAAGGTCTCATATCCCGCCGTAGGAATGTTATACTTCTTCATAAGATCCTTTGAAAATGCCTTAGATCCTTCAAGTATGGCCGCATTCTTTCTCGGTCCGAATACGCGGAGTCCCGCAGCCTCGAATGCATCGACGATTCCTCCAACAAGAGGATCATCCATCCCGATAATCGTAAGGTCTATCTTCTGCTCCTTGGCAAATGCTGCAAGCTTGTCAAATTCCATAGCCGTAATAGGAACACATTCAGCTATCTGACCGATTCCGGCATTACCCGGGGCGCAGAATATCTTGTCAACCCTCTTACTCTGTGCACATTTCCATGCTATCGCATGCTCTCTTCCACCACTACCAACAATAAGAATTCTCATAACTGTTCCTTTCTGTCTGAAACTTTAACAATACTGTCCGGCACCACTTGTCCGGACAGCACATTTTATCATTGTTCAATTACAGTCTTACCGTCAATTACCTTGACCTTCCCCTGCGCTATCAAATCAACAGCCTGAGGAAGTATCACCCATTCAGCCTGCTCCATGACACGTCTCTGTAGTGTCTCCGGCGTATCGTCCTGCTCAATCATAACAGGCTTCTGTAAAATTATAGGGCCTGTGTCCGTTCCATCGTCCACAAAATGAACGGTTGCACCTGTCACCTTAACTCCTCTGCCAAGAGCCGCCTCATGGACATGAAGCCCGTAGTGACCCTTTCCGCAGAACGAAGGTATTAGTGATGGATGTATATTTATAATTCTGTTTGTATATGCCTTAACCATAATATCCGGTATGGCAACAAGAAAACCGGCGAGTACTATAAGGTCAACATTATATGAATCCACGGCAGCAAGGAGAGCCCTGTGAAATTCCTCTCTGTCTTCAAAGCTCTTAGGCGAAATACATTCCGCAGGGATATTGTTATTTTTAGCTCTCTCAAGAGCATAAGCCTTGCGGTTGTTGCTTATGACAACTGCAATTTCCGTATTATGAATTTCACCTGATGCAATTTTGTCAATAATCGCCTGAAGATTGGTTCCTCCGCCTGATACAAGTACGGCAATCCTTAACATAAGGTAACTCCCTTCTCTCCGGACACTGCCTTGCCGATAACAAATGCCTTTTCACCTGAAGCGTTGATGGCTGCTATTGTATTATCGGCATCTGCAGGGTCAACTGCAAGTACCATGCCCACGCCCATGTTGAATGTGTTGTACATCATATGTTCATCAATATTTCCTTCTCTCTGAAGCATCTTAAAGATTGCAGGAACCTCGTAGCTGTCCTTCTTAACCTCTGCTCTGATGCCCTCAGGAAGCATTCTCGGAATATTCTCATAGAAGCCTCCTCCGGTAATATGGCTGCAGCCCTTAATCTTAACGCCCGCATTCTTAACGGACTTGAGCGCCTTCACATAGATTCTTGTAGGCTCAAGAAGTGCCTCTCCGAGAGTCTTTCCGAGTTCATCATAATATGTATCAAGACCTTCCTTTGTAAGCTTACTCTCGAATACTTTACGAACAAGTGAAAAACCATTTGAATGAACACCGGAAGAAGCAATGGCAACAAGCGTGTCTCCATCCTTAATGCTCTCACCTGTAATCATATCCTTGCGGTCGATTACTCCCACTGAAAAGCCTGCCAAATCATAATCTTCTTCAGGCATAAGTCCCGGATGCTCAGCCGTCTCACCGCCGATAAGTGCGCACTCGGACATCTTGCAGCCCTCTGCAACGCCCTTTACAATCATGGCGATTTTCTCCGGATAATTCTTTCCACAGGCAATATAGTCTAAAAAGAACAATGGCTCACCACCTGCACATGCAACATCATTTACACACATAGCAACTGCATCGATACCTATCGTGTCATGCTTATCCATGATGATAGCAAGCTTAACCTTCGTACCGCATCCGTCTGTTCCCGATAATAAAACAGGATCTTCCATATCCTTAATTGCCTTTAACGAGAACGCTCCTGAGAAACCGCCAAGACCTCCAAGCACCTCCGGTCTCATTGTTCCCTTTACATACTCCTTCATAAGCTCTACTGACTTGTATCCTGCTTCAATATCGACTCCGGCCTTCTTGTAATCCATTTTTCTTTCCTCCAAAATATGTGATGTTATTTAAGCATTATATCCCTTATAGCCTGTTTTTTCGATCTTTTCTTTCTTTGCCATAACGCCCGCCTTTAAATCATCTTTATAAGCCTTCAGCTTGTCAAGAAGCTCCGCATCGGACGTTGCAAGTATCTTCGCTGCCAAAATACCTGCATTGGCACCGCCGTCAATGGCAACTGTAGCCACAGGGATACCACTTGGCATCTGAACTATTGAATAAAGTGAATCAACTCCTCCAAGTGACTTTGTATGAATAGGTACACCAATTACCGGAAGCGGGAATATAGCCGCACACATTCCCGGAAGATGTGCCGCACCGCCTGCACCCGCAATAATACACTTAATACCCTTCTCCTCCGCTTTGGAAGCATAGTCAAAAAATACATCCGGCATTCTGTGTGCCGAAATAATCGTAATCTCATAATCAATTCCGAACTTTTCAAGCATCTCTGCCGCCTTGCTCATAACCGGAAGATCTGAGTCACTGCCCATTACAATACCAACTTTAGCCATTGTAGCTCTCCTTTATTTTGTATATTTTTTTTACAAACCAACCAAAATAAACAGTACCAGTATAACCACTATTATGCCATTGATAAATGTACCAAAGAACGATGCTCCATAGCGCTTATCCTGTTCCTTATAACTGAACAGACCGAAAATCAATCCGAAAACAGCGAGAATCAAAGCGAGTAATCCATACGCCCCAACCTGCTGTGAGCCTTCTCCGCGAGCCCTGAATGACAATGATACACTGTACCCGAACACAATAAATGATATTACGGCAAGTGCCGATGACAGCACTCCGCCAATCGTATATTCCTTGTCAGAAAAACGTAGTCTTGTCTTTTTAAACATAATTCACCGATTTTAGAAAAGCGTCTCCGGCTTCGCTGCAAGCAGTCTTGCTCCGGAAACTATCATAAGGATACCGCATACAACACCTGCAACAACAGTAACTATACCTGTCGTAACAGCTGCCGCTCCTGAGCCCTTTACTCTTTTATAAAGCTTCTCGTTCACACTAACACCTCCACGCTATTTTACACCGTAAGTCTCATAGTATGCATCTATTCTTGACTTTATCTCATCATCAATTACAACTTTTCCCTTGTACGGTCTGTTGTATAAGTATTCCACAACCTCAGCCATTGATACAATGGCATTGGCATTAAACCCGTATTTCTCCTTAATCTCAACAAGAGCACTCTTGTCTCCCTTGCCTTTTTCCATACGGTTAAGTGAAACCATAAGTCCGAGTATTTCAACCTTTCCCTGTTCCATAATAATAGGGAATGTCTCCTCAATCGACTTGCCCGATGTAGTTACATCCTCTATAATTACTACCTTATCGCCATCCTTAATCGGACTTCCGAGAAGGATTCCCGTATCACCGTGATCTTTTATCTCCTTGCGGTTAGAGCAGTATCTGATATCCTTGCCGTATAACTTGGCAAATGCTATTGTCGTTGCAACACTTAACGGTATTCCCTTATACGCCGGTCCAAAGAGGACATCAAAATCCGTTCCATAATTATCATGTATTGCCTTAGCATAGTATTCACCCAGCTTCATGAGCTGCGTACCGGTCACATACCCTCCGGCATTCATAAAAAACGGGGACTTTCTTCCGCTTTTGAGTGTAAAATCGCCAAAACGAAGCACACCGCTGTCCACCATAAACCCGATAAACTCTTCCTTATACTGTTCCATGCGAGTTCTCCTTTATGTTTTTATTTTAAATAAACATTATCCATTTGATTGTATCACACACATTCCGCATTTTCAATCACTTAGCGCATGATAATCCTTACATATTTCATAATAAAATTCTTATCATATATGAAAGAAAGGATTGCATTGTCATTAACTGCCTCAAATACACTCTTAGACAATGTCGAACTGCCGAATATCGTAAGTATCGCAAATGCAAGCCATATAAACGCAAGCCCCATTATAAATCCGGCCGCAGCCCCTGCCGCCCCGTTAATCTGCTTAAGAACGGGAAGCTTCGCAAGCACGGATACAAATCCGAATATAATGCGAAGCAAAATGAATACGACGAGAAAGCTTACGACAAATGTAACCACATTAAAAATCAAATCAGACACATATTTTACCATGTAATCTCTGAGACTTGTGACGCCAAGTTCAACGTATTTCTGTGCAGTATTATTGTCCTTCAGCATATCTTTGATAGCTGCCGGGAAGTTCAGTCCGTCTATTACCTCACTCTCACTCTTGTGTTCAAACATTTCCTCAGGAAGTACTTTTTCCTCAACAACCGCCTGTATCCCGTCATATATCTTCGTGTTATCCTTTAAAGCATCCGTCATTATCGGCAGCAGAATGAATACGGCAATAAGGGTTCCCACAAGTGAGACCACCGAAAAAATCATCTTGATAATTCCTCTGTGCATGCCTATTAACGTGAAAGCCGCAAGAATGACAAGCACTACTATTAATAACCAGTTCACATTAAACTCCCTTCATAATCAAATGGTCACCTCTCGGTGACCATATATTTTACCGGTATGTATTATTTTACACATCCGATAAGTTCTTTTATATCCTTAACATTGTTCTTTAACATATATTTCTCAATTCCGTCAATCACCTCAAGCGTAGTGTACGGATTGTGGAAATTAGCGGTACCTATAGACACCGCTGAAGCTCCCGCCATGATGAACTCAAGTGCATCTTCTGCCGTCATTATTCCTCCCATTCCTATCACGGGAATCTTAACCGCATTTGCAGCCTGATATACCATGCGCACAGCCACAGGCTTGATTGCAGGTCCTGAAAGTCCTCCTGTCTTGTTGGCAACCGCAAAAGTTCTTCGGTTAACGTCAATCTTCATTCCGGTGATTGTATTGATAAGGGAAATTGCATCTGCACCACCGGCCTCAGCCGCCTTTGCCGTAGCCGTTATGTCTGTTACATTCGGACTGAGTTTCATAACCAGTGGCTGTTTTGCGTGCTTCTTAAGCACGGATGTTATATGCTCTACGCTGCCCGGATTCTGTCCAAAAGCGATTCCACCCTCCTTGACATTAGGGCATGAAATATTAATTTCGAGCATATCGACAGGCTCATCTGCAAGCCTGTCAACAACTTCCACATAATCCTCCTCAGTCTTTCCGCAGACATTTACGACTATTTTTGTGTCATACTGCCTAAGAAACGGTATGTCCCTTTTACAAAATACGTCTATTCCCGGGTTCTGAAGTCCTATAGCATTTATCATTCCTCCGTATGTCTCAGCAATTCTCGGGGTCGGATTGCCGGGCCACGGTACATTAGCTACGCCCTTTGTTACAACCGCTCCGAGTCTGCCTAAATCTACGAACTCGCCATATTCTGCTCCTGAACCAAATGTTCCCGATGCCGTCATGACGGGATTTTTAAATTCAACCCCTGCAATATTTACCGAAGTATTCAAATCCATCACAATTCTACCTCCCTCGAATCAAAGACAGGCCCGTCCTTGCAGATTCTCGCATTGTTGACATGTGAATGCTCATCAATGTTCTTAGTCTTACATACGCAGGCAAGGCACGCACCTATGCCGCACGCCATCTTCTCCTCAAGCGATATCTGGGCTTCAATACCTCTTTCCTCGGCATAACTCTTAAGCCCTTTAAGCATCGGCATAGGACCGCAGGCATAAAAGACCCCTGCTTCAATATTCTCTTTCTTTATCGCATCAATTACATTGCCGTGAACTCCGAGACTTCCGTCATCCGTCGCTATTATCACATCAGCGTATTTTTTCATATCGTCAAGAAGGAACGTATTGCTGTCCCTGTATCCAAGTACGGCGGTAACCTTCATATCAGGATATTGTCTTTTTATGGTCTTCGCAAGCTCAAGCATAGGCGGTATCCCTATTCCTCCGGCAACAAGAACAGGCTTCCTATCCCTTATTGTAAAGCCATTGCCAAGAGGTCCTATTACCTTAACCATATCTCCCTGTGTAAATCTTGAGAACTCCTCCGTTCCGAATCCCACAACACGATATACCAGTCTTAAATTACTTCCGTCAACCTCACAAATACTTATAGGTCTCGGAAGCAGTTTTGCACCATCATGTGTGTAAAGAGAAATGAACTGTCCGCAGCGTGCCTCATTCGCAATCTTATCTGTGGAAAGCACAAGACTGTATATTCCATCCTGAAGCTTCTGCTGACTTACAACCTTTGCCTGTTCAGTATATTTTGACATATAATTCCCACCTTATCTGTGTGCAAGTGCACCATTAATATCATTAACCATATCAACAACCGCAGCTCTTGAAGCATCTCCAAAATTCTCAGCACCAAAGTTCTCGTACTTTGCATTCTTATAAGCCGCTATGATTCCTCTTGAGCTGTTGACAATGGCTCCAAGCCCGTCCTCATTAAAGAAATCCACAAGGTCTGCCCCCTTGCCGCCCTGTGCTCCATAGCCCGGAACAAGTATAAAACTCTTTGGCATAATCTTTCTGAGTGTTCTTCCCATCTCAGGATAAGTTGCTCCCACAACTGCTCCGACATAGCTGTAGCCATCACCCATGCAGTCTGCTCCCCACTCATTTACCTTTTCTCCAACCCACTCATAAAGAGGTCTGCCATCTATAACTCTGTCCTGAAATTCTCCACTCGATGGGTTGGAAGTCTTTACAAGAATAAATATGCCCTTTTTCTCCTCTTTGCACACATCTATAAAAGGCTTAATTCCATCCGAACCAAGATATGGATTAACCGTTGCGAAATCTTCATCAAATGCCGCAAATGTCTTACTTCCAACATTAACCTTACCAAGATGTGCTACAGCATAAGCTGCCGATGTCGAGCCGATATCTCCTCTCTTCACGTCTCCGATAACGACAAGATTCTTCTCCTTGGCATACTTAACCGTACGTTCAAACGCAATAATACCCGGTATTCCAAACTGCTCATACATCGCAATCTGTGGCTTAACCGCCGGGATAATATCATAGGTCTTATCTATTATCTCCTTATTAAACTGCCATATTGCCTCCGCTGCACCCTCTAAAGTCTCACCGTACTCTGCAAATGCCTTCTTCTGCACATGCTCAGGAATGTAGTTAAGCATAGGATCAAGTCCCACAACTATAGGTGCATTGGTCTTTTTAATGTTAGAAATAAGCTTGTTAATCATAATTCCTCCTATATAATTCCGGTCTTGGCAAGGTCAGCCACGACTCCTCTGTTCTCAATATACTCAGGCAGCTCCTCTGCCTTAACCCACTTAAAATCACTCACAGCCTCGGAAAGGATAACCATATCCGAATCGACATGGCACAGATACGCAATACCGATAATCTGCATATCTCCCAGTTCATACGACCAGGTATACGGTATACTGTCAATAACCGCATCAAGTCCCGTTGCGTCATTCACCATCTGTCTTACATAAGCATCCGGTGAAATCCCATACTCCAAATCTCCGTCCACAAACTCCCACTGGTAAGGCTCCGTTATCCTGTCATCATACCACTTCTGAAGTATCAGAAACTTATCACCGTTCTTGACAATACCTTTAATTTTAATTCCAAACTTTTTCATTATCTGTCACCCCTTTTCAAAAAAGATTCCGTATGCATCTTACCCTGCATAATATGCTTCGGTTTCTCACCCACTTCACCGCTTGTAAGAACAACAGAAATGCTCTTTGCAAGCTGTGCCGCACATGCCGGACAGAATCGTCCGTATCTTATCGGCTGACCGCACTTCTCACACGGAATATACTCACCTGAGCCATCCGGAATTTCTATTCTTCCCTGCCTTAAATATCTGTTAATCTTCGCAATAGGAACACCCGTCGCCTCCGATATTACTATTCCGGGACTGGCGCCATGCTCATCAATATATGCCTTAATCTTGCCAAAATCATCATATGTCTCGTTACTGCATTTCTCGCAGACATATCTTCCGGCACCTTGAAAAATATACCTTCCGCCACATTTCGGGCATATTCTCGGTGTATCGTCGAATTGGAAATCCTTTCGGAAATCCTTTCTTTTATCTATCATAGCATCTTCTCCTTTGACCCAAGTATGTGCACACACACATTCCCGTATTAAAAAAGGTTATCCATGAATCACAACTCCATAGATAACCTTATATTAACATATATTTACAATATATGAAAGATTTTTTTAATTTTACCCCCCTGCATACTGCAAGCCTTGCTTGCAGTACTGCCACCAATAAGTAGTTTGAAAATTTTATTTCCAAACTTCAACCTCCACCGAATTGTCGATTGATATGAGCTTTATTAGATCATACATATTCTCATCAATGACATACCAGCCGTAGTCGGTCAAATCCATCATAACCGCTGTGGAAGTTGTCGATGTCTCCGCTCCGTTCTTCTCCTCCCCGGTTGTATCAATCTGCCGATTTTCGTAGTATTCGACATACAAAAGCGTCATACCGGGCGTAATATCGTAGGAGCCTATTTTTCTCGCATTAATCATTGCATTGAGCTTTTTGATATTCTCAACACACTCGTCAGACGGAACAAAGCCGTACCCTTCAGAATAATACATTGACGGATATGCGTTAAACGAACTCATCGTGCCGTCCTTTTTGATGGTATAGACCGTTAAATTCAAGCCGCCATAGAGGTATGTGTTATCCGCCCCATTGCCCTTGTCTGCCGTACTTTTCACCGTCTCAATCATATCAAGCGCCTTATCAAGCTCATTCTCCGGATATTCCTCATTGACGGCGTTCATATATGCCGCTGCAGTCTTCGGCATATCGGCACCTATGCTGATGCTTGAAAACCTGATTCTATCACTGTTCTTCTTCCACAAATCGATGGTTGTAAATGCCGAGTCCAACGTACGTCCATCGCTTATCAGATCAAAGAGCTTTCCGGCTCCCGACTCCTTAAGCTCATCCCGAAATACATTGTATACCTTCTCTCTTTCCGTGCCAAGATTCCCTATTCCGTATTCAATATTCTCAAGACTGTAGATGCTCTTTCCGAAATTGCCGGCGAAGTCTTTATCGTTGAACAGGACATTTTTAAGCTGGGCATAGCGTGCGTCCGTTACAGTCACCATTCGACTTATGCTGCTGCCGTCGAGAAGACGATACTCAATTACCATTCGATTTTCTGAATAGAAATCCGACTTGTCCTCATCCCACATTCTTATCGTATCCTTGAGACAGTCGCTCGCAACCTCCCTCGCTGCATCGGAATAGAGCTTCATATTCTCCGAGTCCTTCCAGAGTACGCTGTCAGTCGGTCCGTAAACCATAACATACGCAATCTCATCCTTATCCGGAGCAAGCTTCATATTGTAATCGTAAGATGTTATGAGTGAAAAGTACAAAACCACATTAATTACGGCCACAATTGCAAGTCCCGGAATAATCCTTACGAAATTGCGCAGATGCCTTGTGGTAACTGCCTCATAGAGAAAATATGCAACAGCCGCACCCACATAAGTCATTATAATGACAAACTTATCCGAGTCACTTATTGTGTCATACTTATGCGCATCAAACAACAGTGCAACGGCTATAAGCGATATAAGCACAGTCGTTATGACTCTTAATATTCCTTGAAGTCCCCTGTTAACTGATGCCATCGTTGCATTCTCACTCTTCCTGCGGGTAAAGCACACCGCTCCCACGCACATAAGGATAATTCCTATCAGTGCCGTGTAGACTGCCGGAACCCACGACGTTATAATGGCTTCGGAATTCCGGGAAATCCCGAAAATTCCCGTCACAAGATCAAACGGTATATTTATAAGCTTTGAAATAAATGTGTTCTGTGAAAACACAACATACGGCATTGAGCTTACCAAGAGCCTGTTACAGTAAAATATAAGTGCCCTCGGCGCAAACAAAAACAGCACCGCCGTAAACACGTTCGTAAGGTATGTTCCCGTGAGCGTCATCGCAAGCACTGTACCACCCGTCACAATCAATACCCCCGCTACTGCGGAAAGTATAGGATACGGAATGCTTAGCACATCAATCTTTATCTTTCCGGATATTCCACACACGGCGAGTGTTATCGCACTTCCCGCCATAATCATCATAATACACCATAAAAGCACTGCAGCAACAAAGCTTGTATATATGCACAGCCGTGTGTACGCAAGCGAATGATAAAAGTCGCTTGCGCACCTCCTGTTCATGAAGCCGAACAGCATGAGTGTCATGAGCGGTGCTGCCGTAAACATCACAAGCTGTATATAAAGATTAAGCTCGGAGAAGCTGCTTTCAAGCACATACATACCGCGTGACATATTGACAACTTCAATAAATGATGTAAAAAACGAAGCACCTGCAATCAGAATCAGACCTATTATTCCCGGAAGCTTTACCTGTCTGATTCCTTCAAGCATAAGCTTTCCACTGAATATTTTCTTGTTCATGTCATTCACCCTCCTTCTCAAATATTGCCGAGAAGTCATAGCCGAGTGCCTCAACCTCATATGTGAATACTTCCTCAAGTGTCAGGGGCAAAATGTCAAGGATTATAGGATTTAACTTGTTAAACTGTGACACAACCTTCTCTCTGTCTCCCTTTACAATGATGTTAGACACTGAACCTCTCTTGCTGAAATGAAGTATATCAATTCCCACAAAAAGTCCCCTGTCATAATCACCTCTAAAGGCAACCTGAACCTTATAAAGATTCGTCTTAAGCTCCGATATATCACTCTCTAAGACAAGTCCGCCACGATGCAGAAGTGCAAGCTGGTCGCATGTATCCTCTAACTCTCTTAGCGAATGTGAGGTTATAACCGCAATCGCTTTTCTCTCCTCAACCTCCTGACAGATGAGTGCTTTGACAAGATTTCTCATAACCGGATCAAGTCCGTCAAATGTCTCGTCAAAAAACATATACTTAGGCCGCCCCGACAGTGCAAGTATAATCGCTGCCTGTCTCTTCATCCCCTTTGAAAATGTTGAAATATTCTTCCTTCTGTCCAGCTTAAAATCATCTGTCAGCTGCACAAAACTCTCCATGTTAAAGTTAGGATAAGTCGCCGCATACAGCTTCGCCATACGATTCATGCTGGCACCCGGCAGAAAATACAGCTCGTCAGGCACATACGCTATGTCCTTCTTTACCTCAGGATTTTCGTAAACCGGTCTTCCGTCATAGCTTACATTTCCTCCATCCGGCTTATACACTCCGGTGAGCATTCGAAGAAGCGTTGATTTGCCGGCTCCGTTGGTGCCAACCATCCCATATATACTTCCATCAGGGATGACACAGCTTATATTATCGAGTGCGGTAAACCCATCAAACCTCTTGCTGATATTCTTAGCCTCAATCATGACTGTTCCCCCATTCCGTCATAAATCTCATCTATATACTCATGTAACTCTTCTCTTGATATTCCGGCAAGCGCAAAATCCTTAATCTGCTCTTTTATATCGCCGAATGCCGAACGTCGTGACACCTCAAGCGCCTTAAGTGCCTTGTCCGACACAAAATTACCCCTGCCGTTGACAGAAAATATAACGCCTCTTCTGTCAAGCTCCGTAAACGCCTTCTGAATAGTATTAGGATTAATTGACAATTCAGCAGAAAGCTGTCTGACACTCGGAAGCTTGTCTCCCGCATTCAGCACTCCAATCAATATGAACTTTTCCGTCTGACGTATAATCTGTTCATACACAGGAATACGCGACATTATATCAATCTGGAACATACATAACACCTCTCATTGCCCGCTTTGTCATTTAAGTCCAAAAATAAAATACGCGGCTGTGAATAATCGCAGTCGCGTACTACGCATAATGGTACGCTTCATACAAATTATATATCGTATCAGAAGCGTATGTCAAGCATATTTATATATTACAACGCTTTAATTAATTCTTCGCTCTCCTCAAGCGCACCATCAATGTTTGCACAGAATGCCTTCTCTCCAAGCTCATCGTATATTCCGGACTTTTTGAATATCTTCATCGGCTGCTCATTTACATGTGAGAAGATAACCTGTGTCCCATTCTTTTTGCATTTTGCAATAATCTTCTCTATTGTCTGAATGCCGTTGGCATCAATAGCCGGAACACTTCTCATTCTTATGATAAGCACCTTCGTTGACTTGTCAAAAAGCACATTGCCGAACTTCTCCGTAGCGGCAAAGAACATAGGTCCTGTTATTTCAAATACACGAACCCCCTTCGGAACGTTCTTGAAATGAAGATTATCCGTATTATCTGCCGTTCTCTTCTCCTCATCAAGATATACCCAGCCGTGAACATCCGTAACCTCCGACATTCTCTTCATAAAAAGAACACAGGCAAGTGCAAGTCCTACACCGATTGCAACCACAAGGTCAAACACAACCGTAAACGCAAAAGTCACAACAAGGACGATAATATCACTTTTAGGAGATGTCTTCACAAGATGTGCAAAAGTTCTCCAGCCGCTCATGTTATATGCTACCATAAAAAGAATTGCTGCAATGGCAGGCATAGGTATGAGCTTTGCGAGAGGCATAAGTGATACAAGAATAAGTAAAAGTACCACGGCATGAACCATACCCGCTACAGGAGTACGTCCACCGTTCTTTATGTTAGCCGCCGTTCTCGCAATAGCTCCCGTAGCAGGTATACCTCCAAAAAGAGCTGATGCAATATTTCCGGCACCCTGAGCCACAAGCTCCATATTAGAGTTATGCTTGCTTCCTATCATTCCGTCCGCAACCACACATGAAAGAAGTGACTCAATAGCCGCAAGAATAGCTATTGTAAACGCATCTGATGCAACCGCTGACATCTTCTCAAATGAAAATGCAGGAAGAGAAAACTTAGGCGGTGCCGATGATATATCATAAAGATCCCCTATTGTCTTTACATCCATCTTAAGAAGTGCAACCATCGCAGAACCCACAATGACCGCAATAAGCGATGCAGGAATCTTTTCAAGCTTTTTAGGCCAGAATATAAGTATTATCAGACATACCATTCCTACCACGAGTGCCTGCCAGTTGAATGTACCTATACATCTTACAACCTCTGCAAGCTTGTCCACCGTCTCAATCGGTGAATTGGTAAATGTAAGCCCAAGGAAGTCCTTAAGCTGTCCAATCGCAATCGTAACTGCGATACCAAGCGTAAATCCTGTTGTAATTGTAAAAGGGATGAATTTTATGAGCGCTCCGAGCTTGAATACCCCCATAAGTATAAGGATGATACCCGCAAGTATCGTCGCCATTACAAGTCCATCCATTCCGTTTCTTGCAACTATGCCCGCAACAATTGATGCGAACGCAGCCGTAGGTCCGGCAATCTGAACGCGGCTTCCGCCAAGAAGTGAAATCACAAAACCCGCAACGATTGCAGTGTAAAGTCCCTGCTCAGGTCCCACCCCCGATGCAAGCGCAAGAGCAATTGACAGCGGCAATGCTATTATTGCCACAATAATTCCGGATACCACATCCTTGGTAAACTGTGAAAAGCTGTAGTTCTTCATACATGTTATCAGCTTTGGTGTGAGATACATAATCTTTTTCTCCTCATATTTAATTAATTGAGCATTCCAATCCAATACTCACGCACAGAAAAAGGGTATAGCACTTGGCTATACCCTCTTCTGCGTAAGCTACTAACGGGAATCGAACCCGTGACCTCCGCCTTACCAAGGCGACGCTCTACCGACTGAGCCATAGTAGCAACATGAACGGGCAGATGCTCTGCATCACCCGAATTCAAATAATATCAAACTTTATCTGCTTTGTCAAGAAATTATTTCATCTTTGAGCGTATTCTCTGTATGGCATTATCGACCGATTTTTCCGTTTTTCCGATAATCGCGGCAATCTCCGAATAGCTCATGCCTTCAAGATAGTATGACAATATTTCTTTTTCCAGTCTGCTGAGCTTTCCCAGCAGTCGTTTTCTCGCGAGCTTTTCCTGCTCTTCATTCAGAATTATATTCTCAGGATTCACATTATCAGTGTCAGGAAGCACATCCGAAAGTGAAGCCTCCTCCCCCGCATCATCCGTTATCACACTGTAGAGCGACACATAACCGTTAAGCGGTTCATTCTTCTTTCTGTTGTCCGCCGAAACAGCCGAGAGCAGCTTATTATTGATGCATATTGCGGCATACGTCATAAATGACGATGCCTTGCTCTCGTCGTAATGGCTTATGGCATTGTAAAGTCCTATCATTCCCTCCTGTATCAGGTCATCGCTGTCGCCTCCGACAAGAAAGTAGGCTCTCGCCTTCGACCTCACAAAATCCTTATATTTTTTCAGAAGAAAATCCTCCGCCTTTTCATCTCCGTGTCTTGCCATATCAACTAACAGCTCATCCGAATATTCCTTATAGTTTTTCTTCTCATCACCCATATTATCTGCTCATCATTCTCTGTCGTACAATCTCGTAGGAAAGCACACCTGCTGCCACGGAGGCGTTGAGTGAATCTATGTCGCCCTTCATCGGAACCGATGTTATAAAATCACATTTTTCCTTGATAAGCCTGCTGACTCCCTCGCCCTCGTTTCCTATCACGAGACCTATAGGTCCCGTAAGATTCTGCTTATACATAAGCTCGCCATCCATATCTGCACATACAAACCACAAGCCTTCTTTCTTAAGCTCATCAATCGTGCCTGCAAGGTTAGTCACTTTAGCAACGGGAGTATAATTGATTGCACCCGCACTTGTCTTGGCCACAACAGCAGTAAGACCAACAGCACGTCTCTTCGGAATAATAACTCCGTGTGCTCCGGCAAGATTGGCTGTACGTATTATTGCGCCAAGATTATGAGGGTCCTCGATGCCGTCAAGCAGAAGTATAAACGGCGCCTCACCCTTCTCCTTAGCCGCAGCAAGAATGTCCGAAACCTCAGCATACTCATAAGCAGCCGCCTTGGCAATAACGCCTTGGTGATGCCCTGTCCTGCTCATCTCATCAAGTCTTTCCTTGGTCACAAAGTTAATGATTGTATCTCCTTTTTTTGCCTCGCGGACGATAGTCTTAACCGGTCCGTCCTGACATCCGTCAAGAACGAAAAGCTTGTCTATCGTCTTTCCTGAACGAAATGCTTCTATAACCGCATTGCGTCCCTCTATCGTGTATTCTTCGTATCTCAAGTTGTGCTCCTTTCATATGCATATACCGGACGTTGTGTAATTTTGCTATATTGCCGTCAGGCACGCTTTCGCTGCGTTTTGCTACGCAACGGCGCATAGGCGGCTAAAATACAGCCACCAAACGCCGGCGAGCAAAAAGCACCTGACTTGCAATATAGTAAAATTACACAACTGTTCAGTATATAGTGGTCAATTAGTTACTTAATTTAAGTAAATATTTGATTATTTCAAGTTGTTATTTGATTAATTCCAGTTTATCAAATGCGAGCTTGATTATCTCGAGGGCGCGCCGGCTTTCGCCTTTGAGGTAGAGCCAGCCCATGAGGGCTTCAAAGCCTGTGGCGCGGCGGTAGTCGCTTACCGTTGCGTTCTTGGCTGTGGAAAAAGATTTCGCATTGCGCCCTCTCTTGTATACGGCGAGCTCCTCCTCGGTGAGAAACTCCGCTTCCACAAGCATATTTATCATTTTTGACTGTGTCGGTGCCTTGGCAAGGTCACTCGCTTTTTTGTTGAGCTTGTTGACAGGAGCATTTCCCTTATTTACGAGTAGTGTCCTTATGGTCAGCTCGTACACGCAGTCCCCTATATACGCGAGTGTGAGTGGCGAATAGCTGTCAGCAGCCACGTCCTTTAGCTCAAATACTTCACGGATTACTTTGTCCATTATGCCCTCTCCCAAACTGTTCCTTCTCTGGTGTCCTTTATCACTATGCCCTTTGAGAGCAGCTCCTCGCGGATTGCGTCAGCCTTAGCAAAATCCTTCTCTTTCTTGGCAGCCCTTCGCTCATCAATCTTCGCGAGAACGAACTGTGTGAGCTCGTCATCCACATCACCTGCGGCATCTGCCTTCCCGCACTCCCTTGTGAGGTTGAGTGAGAGCACCTCGTCAAAGCTCTTTATGAGTTCAAGCTTCGTCTTATCGCTGCAGCCGGCTCTAAGTACATCGTATACAACCGTGAGGGCACTTGAGGTATTGATATCGTTTGCAAGAGCGTCGATAAAACATTCTCTATACTTATCAAATGCCTCCTTGTCAATCTCTCCCTCGTCCTTAAGAGTTCCGATTTTCTTCACAAGCTTGTTGTAAGCTGCTGCCACATTGTCCATAATCTCGTAGGAGAACTCAAGAGGCTTGCGGTAATGTGACTGAAGGCAGAACATTCTGTATACAAGCGGGTCGTAGCCCTTCTCCTCAAGCACTGAAACTGTGAGGATATTTCCCGTCGACTTGCTCATCTTTCCCGTCTTGTCGTTGAGGTGATGAACGTGGAACCAATAGTTGCACCACTTGTGCCCGAGATATGATTCACTCTGTGCAATTTCATTCGTGTGGTGAGGGAAGATGTTATCGACGCCACCGCAATGAATATCCATATACTCACCAAGATGCTTCATGCTTATGCATGAGCACTCAATATGCCATCCCGGATAGCCCACTCCCCAAGGGCTATCCCATTTAAGCTCCTGATTATCGAACTTCGACTTCGTGAACCAGAGAACGAAATCCGCCTTATTTCTCTTGTTGGTATCCTCGCTGACGTCGTCGCGCACCCCGACCATAAGTTCCTTCTCGCTCTGGCTTGAGAACACATAGTAGTCCTTAAGTTTCGAGGTATCAAAATATACATTTTCACCCGCAATATAAGCATATCCTTTTTCAAGAAGCACGCTCACCATGTTGATGAACTCAGGTATACAGTTGGTTGCAGGTTCAACGACATCGGGTATGCGGATATTTAACTTGCTGCAGTCAGATAAAAATGCGTCCGTATAGAACTTAGCAATCTCCATGACCGTCTTGTGCTCTCTCTTAGCGCCTTTAAGCATCTTATCCTCACCGGTATCCGCATCGCTTGAAAGATGCCCGACATCCGTGATGTTCATCACTCTCTTTACATCATATCCTACATAGCGGAGTGTCTTTTCAAGAATATCTTCCATAATGTAGCTTCTCAAATTTCCGATGTGTGCATAGTGATACACCGTAGGTCCGCAGGTGTACATCTTAACCTTTCCGTCCTCGTTCGGAACAAACAGCTCAACATTTCTTGTCAGTGTGTTAAAAAAACGAATTCTGTTTTCCATTGTAATCTATTCCTCCATTTGTTTTACCAGTCTTGCGACCGTCTCTTTCAACTGCTGTATATCGTTCATTACAGGGTCAGGCAGATGCACCTGGTCAAGATCCGCACTCGGTATCTTCACATTGTCCCGCTTTACGACGCGCCCCGGAACGCCTACCACTGTTGAATTAGGCGGCACATCGTTAAGCACAACCGATCCCGCGCCTATCATTGAATTGGCACCTATGGTTATGTCACCGAGTACCTTCGCACCACAGCCGACCATCACATTGTCCTCGAGCGTCGGGTGTCTCTTGCCCTTCTGCTTTCCGGTACCTCCAAGTGTCACACCCTGATAGAGTGTTACATTGTCGCCTATTATAGCGGTTTCACCTATGACAACTCCATGTCCGTGATCTATAAAAAGTCCTTTTCCTATCGCAGCACCAGGGTGAATTTCTATCCCCGTCTTTCTCGCGGCCCTCTGAGATATAAGACGTGCGCGGAAATAATGCTTTTTCTCATAGAGTTTATGCGCCTTCCTGTATTTTAAAATCGCCTTGAACGACGGGTACAAAAAGACCTCCATATCCGACTTTATTGCAGGATCCCTGTCGCGTATTATCGCAATCTCCTGTTTAATGATTTCAAACATGAGTCTCTCCTTTTTATATGTTTATGTAAAACAAAAACCCTGCCTCCATAAAAACTATAGAGGCAAGGTTATCGCGGTTCCACTCTACTTAAGAGGCTCACGCCTCCTATCTCGACGACTGTTAACGGTGTCCGCCGTACCGGGATACTCTGTTTCCCCCGATATGCTCCGGAACGCACTTCGCAAAATCCATGTAAAGAACTTCCACCATCATCTGTAAAAGATGAGCTCTTCTCTCTGAAACAATGAACACCTCGCTACTCTTTTCCTTCTAAGCATCTGAATATTAAAGTCATTTCCACTAATAGAATATGCACGACGACCGATTTTGTCAATCTTTTTTTAACCGTTCTTACGACAGCCCTGACATCCCGCACAGCCACCAGCAGGTGCATCGCTCGATATGAACTGCCCCCTCGCAATGTTGTCATAGATATAGTTCTCGACCGACATTATAAGCACCACCGCCTGCGAGGAAATTCCTTCACCCGTTCCGGTAAAGCCAAGCCCCTCCTCTGTGGTTGCCTTGACGTTAACTCTCGTAATGTCAAGTCCAAGCGTATCGGCAATGTTCTTTCGCATCTGTTCAATATGCGGCGCCATCTTCGGCTTCTGCGCAATGATTGTGCTGTCTATATTCTCTATCACATACCCTTCCTCGGACAAAAGCTCGCCCACTCTCTTTAATAAAGCAAGACTGTCAGCTCCCTCATACTCAGGGTCATTATCAGGAAAATGCTTTCCAATATCACCAAGTGCTGCTGCTCCAAGAAGAGCATCCATTATCGCATGCAGAAGCACATCCGCATCAGAATGTCCCAGAAGTCCTTTCTCATAAGGAATCTTAACTCCACCTATTATCAAATCGCGGTCAGGAACCAATCTATGAACATCATATCCCATTCCAACTCTCATAATTACCTCATTTCCATGCCTGTACATTTTATCTGCCAGAACATATTCATCATATCCAAAATGGTACAATCGGTCTGCCCTTTTTGTCAAGAAAAATCGGTCTGAAATAATTATCATTTCCGTATCTTGCACACACCGGCTCCGTTGCCTGAGGGTTATATATAAAAATATCTCCTCCGAGTATCTGCGCCCGCGCCGGGTAATACATTGCCTTTTCGATATCAGCTTCAAGTGCCTGCTTTCCCGTTCCATTTCCTATTTCAAAGCCTGTTCCGCTCAATATCTCACAACCGTCCCGACTTACAAGTTCATCCTGATGTGCCGCACCTTCACAGTCCTGCCATTTTCCATAAAATCCTTCTTCCGCTCCATCAAAATGAAGCAGGATTCCCGGCTGGCCATTCCTGCATATAATTTCATAATCCCTTAGCCTTGCGCCGTTGCCATTATACCCGCTTACTCCGTATATATCCTTAAGTGTATTATCTGCAAGCCTCTCACCCACTGTCTTTTTATCAGTCGGATGAATATTTTTCTTATTTCCGCAATCCGTTATAACCGTAAGTGATGTATTCTTTATTGTCCTGCATATCTTATCCTGCGCCCTTCTTATACCTCCCCAGCCATGTCCTGTGTTAAGCAAGTAGGCGATGGGGGCTGACCGCACACGCACAGTATGCAGCTAGAAAGATAAAGCGTCACATGGTAGGTTCGGTGAAGGTCGGAATGTACTTAAATATATATGTCTTAATTTGTGGCAAAACAAAAGCCGGAAGCTTATCATAATGCCTCCGGCTAGCTTTTAATCCCAATTTATTTCATTATGTGATATTGTAGGACTTTTATCAGCGTTTGCTTCTTCAATTGCTTCAATTTCATCTTGTGACGGCTTATCTTCTGGTATAAATCTGATTAAGACTTTGTAAATTGTATCTATATCTTCTTCAGGTATAAAGTTAATCATATTTTTTATTGTTTCTCTGCTCATTCTTTCATCCCTCCTATATTTTTTTATATACTTGACCTCTTGGAGCTATGTCTTTTATTGTAATAGTATCATCTGCAATTTCAAAAAGTACTCTTAAATCTCCTACTCTTAAACGATAGTCATTGTCATACCCCTGTAATTTCTTTATATCTCCTGAAGGTATCTTTTCGATTGCTTCTTTTAATCTCTTTTTTGTAATAGTATCACAAGAATTGATGTATTTTACTGCTTTTCTTTTATACTCTATCTGCATTATTTCCTCCTGTTGTTTATATTTCATATTTCTTTTTGATAATACCATTATATAACGATAGCGTTATAATGTCAAGAGATTAAACAAAACATTTATTTATTTTCTGTTGTTGCAAGGCTATCCAATACACATTTTATAATATATCCATTAACACTGGTTGCTCCTGATTTCTGTATCAGTTCTTTTGTCCCCTTCGGAAATCTTACAAGAACTTTATCATAATTTTCCTTTTCATATTTTGCTGTTGCTTTTTTCTGCGCTTCTGTTACTGACATTGTTTTACCTCCTTCTTTTGCTTTATAATATCGTAGCGTTATAAGTATGTCAATGGCATTTTTATAAAACAAAAGGACTGAAATTCTTCAGTCCTTAGTTAGTAGCGAGGAAGAGATTCGAACTCCCGACACCATGGGTATGAATTAAAGCTTTAGCTTATTGCTAAATTTAATTCGGTCTTGTGTAGTAGTATCTGTATGTAATATGTGTGTCTTCGCTGCGTGTGTATTCGATTCCTGAATTTATAAAGCAAGCTTCCAATGTATCGTATAAATCTACAAGTGTATTGTTACACCAAATAATTATATCATACTCAAGCTCATCATTTGAAATCTTATTTGCTTTTTCTTCTAGGGCTTCTGCAACGCTGTCCCTATATGGCACATAGTATTTGTGTACATCTATTGTTTTAACTTTTTCAGCCGCTGAAATAAGTTCCTTTTCATCTTTACTGTCTTGTAAAACTTTTACATAGCTGTCTATTTCATCCATTTGCTTACTGAAGGTCACACCGTTTATTTTTTCACTTATAAATCCTTTGTTATGTTTTATCTTCGTTTCATTGTCGGATGAGCTTGCTTTTTCTTTTTGAAACGGAGTTGTTACTTCAAAAGTATATGATGTATTTATATTTTGCTGTGTTTCTTTTGCTTGGTCTTTTTTATCAAACAGTTTACTTATTTTCCCATCAAAATCATCAGTGTGTATAACTGCATATAATGCTATGAGCAAAATACTTATAATTATAATTTGTCTTGTGCTTGTTTTATCCATTTGTATTTCCTTCTTTTGCCATGAATTTACTTAAATCCATGTAGTCGCGGATTGATTGCTTGATTTCTTTAAAATCATAGGCCTCTGATTTTGTTATATGTATGAGTTTTATATCTTTGTTCATGAAAATCGCGTCCTTAAACTCCATATCATTTTTGTGCTTAATATCAAGCTGCATATCATCAAGCTCTATTGCTGTCAATGCCTTGCCATCATAGTCTGCTATTAGGAAATCTACATTTTGTGAAAGAAGCTGCTTAAGGTTCGTTTCAAAATGCTTATCTTTGTATTTCACATAAAAAATATCTGCTAAGCTTACTTTAAATACAATGTTCACATTGTAAGCTTCAAGTTCCTGACACATTTTCTTATAAAAATCTTGTTCAGAAAATGACAGTATGTTCTTTTGAGCATAGCTTTGTGCTATGTCTCGTGCTTTCTGTTTACCTGCAAGATACTTTTTAAGATATTTTTCTTCAGATAGGCTGTTTAATTTAGCTTTTTTTATGAGATGTACTATAAGGATTACGACATTTATTGCCAGCAGGAGAATTATTATACCTTCTGCTATTCCTTGATAACCTATATCTTCTATAATCTCATCTATGTAATCCATGCGATTTTCTCCATTCGTTTAGATTTATGATATTTTGTCCTGTTTTGTTTGTTGTGGCTCAGAGTATTCTTTAGCAGCTTCCTCGAGCTTGCCGATCCATTTGATCTGTTCACGCTCCGGGAGCCTGTGGAAGTACTCTAATAATTCATCGTCATTCTGATAGTGTTGTTGTAATCCGAGCAATTCAGCTATTGGAATCGTAAAATATTCCGATATTTTAATTACCTTGTCGACAGTTGGTTCAGTCCCTCTCTCCCATGAACGAATTGATCCTTCTGTAATTCCTATTTTTCGCGATAATTCTGTTTTAGTTATTCCATTTTGTTTTAAAAGTTTGTTCAGATTTTCAATAAATCTCTCGCTCATTATACTCCTTTCGTAAATATTTACGATAAAAGTATTGACAGTCGTAATTTATTACGCTATACTTTCATTGTAAGTTAATTATTTATTTATTTTTATTTTACTTTTCAGTATATCACACCTCGGACGGCGATAACAAGCCTGATTTAATCACATTAAGTTTTCTCCTTTTGCTTGTGTCGTTGGTTCCGGGTGTGGTATCAACGATTATTTTTTAGGAGGTCTTTGTGATGGAAGATTTAGAAAAAAAGGAAATTGAGGAACAGTTGGCGGAGTTTTTTCCTGATGCTGATGCAAGGGAAATTTTAATCAGCTCATATATCCCATACTTTAGGTCGAGTCGGTCTTATTTTATAGCGGAGAAGCTGACTGATACTGTTTATTATAAAAAAATGGAGCCATCCGAACGGAATGCTGCTTTATATGTTTCTTTCTCGAATCTCTCTCAGGTTATTACCTGTGATGATGATTTCAAGCGTTATTTAAGTGAATTCGAAAACTTTTTCGCTTGTCGCTTAGCAAATCACTTTTGCCGTTCACTCGGTTATGTAACTCGTGAGGATGAAGAAGGCGGTTCGGTTTTTCTTGTTAAGGAGGCATAGACATGGATATTAAAGAATTTTTACTCCTCTATGTACCTTACAAAGACAAAATTGACAGCCTGATTCCGGATGATGTTATAAGAGAATACATTCTTTCTGAAGTGCTTAGCCGGACCTGCTTTCCGTATGAGCAAACGAAGAAAATACTTCATCATGAATTTTTCTGCAGATATGATAATGATGTTGCAAGCCTTGTTACACTTTACAGCTTTGTATCAAATTTGTATTTGAGCGAATTTTGGAATTACGATTTTGTGCCGTATGATGACAGAGTGTTCATAGCAGATAACTGTGCTGCCCTTCTTGATATGGTCGATGAGTTTTTGATTTCTTATGTGATGTCGTTATCCGGTTATGTGAGGATTACTAATCAGTATGATGTTCATGTATGGACACGGTGAGGTGCTTATTCTGATTGATGATTATTTCGGAGGTATTGTGTATGAATTTATTAGGTGAACCTAATACTTGTTTTGATTTTGGCTCTTACGGTGGACATTATAATTTCAAAGGTGAGCCTGTTGTTGATTGGGAAACAGGTACTGATGCTGATTTTGATTCACATTCTGTAGATGTTCAGAATGGTGAAGGTTATTATGATGATCATGGTCATTATGTTACTTATCATAAAGAATGAAAGTATGAGCATAGTGCTCTTGCTTGACAGCCGGTGGCGCGGCTGCCTTATTAATAGCCAGAAAGGAAAAATACTATGAAGAAAATCACTGAGGACGTTTTAGTTTTATCGATCGACCATTACGAGGTCAAGGACGAGACAACCGGACAGACAAATTCCGGTGTAACCTGCTGGTACTATCCGAACGCTGCGCTTGACGTTATCGACGGCGGAGCTAACAGCAAGGGAATCAAGCCGGCTAAGATGGCTCTTGAAGAGAAGTTTCTCAGATTAAATCCGGATATTAAGGTTCCTTGTATTGCAGAGGTCACTTATGTTATGAGACCTGACAGCAAGGGTAAGCTTCAGCTTACAGCTACTGAGTTTGTTCCTCAGGCTGCTGTTCTTAAGCTCACTGTTACACCTGCATCTGCAGGTAAATAAGGTATATACGCTTATGGCGCATATATAAATCTTTCATCATTGGGAGTGCAGTCATCGTGCTGCACTTCCCTATAACAAGGAGGATTAAATGTCTCTTGTTTTATTAATAATGATTATTTTCTCTTTTGTCGTTTGCGTCCGGAGTGTAATCCGTGAGCGTAAGTATCGCAAGTCGGCGAAGGTGAAAGCGGTGTCAGAAAAGTACACCGGAGAATTTTAAGATATTGTTTGAAGGATGACGAACAGATATCGAGAATAGATTTGATGTCTGATTCCCGGTATCTGTTTTTTATTCTGGAAGGAGCTTAAGCATGAAAAAGGCAGCATTACGACGTGTAATTATATATGTTCTCGTTTTTTCATTGACATTCACATCTGTCAGTGTTGCTATTGTGCGCCCGGTTGAGGTGCAGGCTTCGGCAGGTGTTATTGAAGGATGGGAAGTATTTGTCGGAATACTTTCAAGCCTCGGCTTCTTCTCTTCCAGCTCGTCAGCCGGACAATCATATTATGAGCAATTTTTAAGTTATGTAAGTGGTACTTCTGATTTTAGCACTCAGGTTTATTCTATGTTTTCTAATTTGCCCTCTGATCTTGTTTCTAATGGTGTTGAGCAGTCAACCGCTAATCAGATGTGTAATTGTTTAATAAATGCGCTTGTTAATCTTTTTGATCGTGATTTACTTTTTAATGGTAGTGATTTTAATAGTCAATATTCTTATAAATTAAATGGTGAAGTTGTTGGTTCTGTTAATTCCGAGGTTGTTGATGGCCATTTGAGAATGGTTGAAACTTATGTCGGAGTCAAATATGGTATTGTTTTTGAGTGTAATCTTGAAGAAATTATTAATGAGCATAAACTTACTTTTTCGCTTGGTGATGGGACTATTCAGTTAATTGATAAAGAAGCTTCAGATGCAGCTATTCAGACTTATACTCTGAATCTTGTTGAGTTTTTGAAGAAGATGGTTGTGAATTGGATGAATGTTAAGACTAAGGAAATCGCAAAAAATAAAGTCTTTGTTGCTAATGCTCGAATTGCACTAGCTTCTCCTGTAGATTCTACTTTTTTAGAGCAGTCAGCAATTAAGGATAAATTATCAACACAACTATTACTTTTATCACATAATTTTTTTGACGTTTATAATTTAGGTGATATGGCCTCTACTGCTGCTAAAAAAATGTCTTCTCTGTCTGATGGATACATTGATTTTGTTTTGAATCGTGGGGGATATACGCTCCCTACTTCTTATTTGATGATTATCAATGTTTTTTTTAAGAATGCAGTACCTAGCTCATTGAATATTGCATTCACTGAAGATTTGAGCGGCTATTGTCTTGTTAATGACAACGGTATTATTAAAAAAACAGATACTTCCGGAAATTATACAACCATTGACTATTTTGCTATTGCTTCTTATAGTTCAAGCACCGGAAATGTTGTATTTAATAACGCGAAACAAAGTAATGCTTTTAGCTTTATTGGTGTTCCTTTTGAGGATTATATTGACTTAAACAGTAAGGCTGTCTTTTATTACGTTGTTGATTTTGATATGACTAAATATTTCTCTTCTGTTGCAAATTATGATGACAGTATCTCTTATGAGGATGAAATAGAAGATAATTTAATTTATGGATCTTCAGATTTTGCTTCATCTGCTGATTCAGATATTTACATTCCGGATGTTACTACTTATGACAATATTGTTAAGAATATTGAAAATGCATCATCTGATGAACTTGATTCTGCTATTGATGCAGCTCAGAAAGAATACACTAAAGCATTAGAAAACGCAAATGATTCTACTGCTTCAGGAGATTCCGAACTAACTGATTCAATTCTTTCAATTTTGCAAAAAATTTTGAACGCTATTCTTTCCTTGCCTGGCTCTATTTTATCTAATCTTACCGGAGATTTGTCTTTTATAAAGGAAAAATTATCTAATATGAATATGGCTGTTGATAATAACCTACCTATTATTCAAGACGTGGCGAATAATGGTGCTTTGACTGTTGAAAAGGTCAATGAGCTTGTAGATGCTCTTAATGGTGCACTTGAAAAGAATGGTGTTATCGGCGGTGTCAATGAGCGAGTGGATGATATTGCTGAGGACAGTGCTGCTATTGCCGGAGCAATTTCCTCAGCTATTGCAGGTGATAAATCTATTTCTGTATCTATTGCACCAGCAGAACAAATACCTGAAGATCAAGATAATTTTAATCTTGGTTTTTTTAATATACTATATCTGCTTTTTCTTATCCTTTTCAAAATCATTATGATTTTTTGTCATTGCCTTGAACTGCTTTTCACTATTCATAGTGTGACGGCTTATCCTTATTTTATTAACAATGATATGATCCGAGGTCTTAACTTGATTAAATCCGTTAATATTACCGGAGGACTTTTAAATATATCACTTTATGATTTTCTTTTTGCTTTGGTCAGAATCATACTTGTTTTTTCGGTAATCAGGCTGATCAGGCATTATACAGATAGATTATGATAGGAGGTATTTTAATATGAATCCTTTTACAGCGATAGGAGATGCAATCTCCGGAATAGTTCAATGTGTGAGCGATGTTACTACCGCAGTTTTCTCAGCACTTAGCGGACTCGTTAATGGTCTTGAGTATGTAGATACAACAATTATTAATATGAAAAATCTTGACATTGAAGCCGTTCAAGGTGGTGCTTCTCTTCCGGTTGTTCAGGCTGTAGCTGCTATAAAGTATCTTATGCCGACCGATTTGTTTTATTTTCTTTACTTATTTATTTTAATAGGTATTTGCTTATCTATATATAAGATTGTGGCATATATGCTTACTGTCTTATTTAATAAGATAGTACCTAATTCCGGAGGTTTCAGTGCTTCTTCTATTTTGTCCGGATTTGCAAATAAATTCCGGTGGTAGTTACTTTGTTAAATCTTGCGCAGATTTAAATAAATAATATTTTTACAAGGAGGTAGTGCCATGTCATTTGTTAATGCAGCTGTGACTGCCCTTAGTGCAGCAAAGACTGCTGTTGGTTCTGTTGTTTCCGGTGTGCCGATTATGCGTGAAGGTGAAACTTCAGCATCAAGCACAATTCACATTAACTTCGATCCGACGCAGATGTTTACATACAGCAATGTAATCATTGACTGTATGATGCCTGTTGTGTACATAACCGCGGGTTTGTCACTTGGCTTCACTGTTATCTATGCACTCAAAAGTGCATTCAGCTCCCGTTTTTAGACAGACGGATAAGCGTTTTAATCTGTGGTGGGGATGTTTATTATCCCCTCCGCAGGCATAAAAAATATGTGATGGAGGTTTTATATGTCTAAGCGTTGGCTTATGGTACTGTCCGGTTTGTTTGCCGTCAGTATGTTTATTGGTTTTAATTTTGTAAATGTTTGTGCTGCCGAAGAAAGTTCTGAGGAAGTTTCGACGGAAGATTGGAGTTTATTCAAATATTATGAGGATAAGATTAACAGTCTTTTTCCTTCTTCCGATGCAGCGTTTGAATCCGAATCATCCGATGATGAACCTATTGAGAGTGAATCTACATCATACAGTGCTGAGGAGCTTGAATCTCTCACTGATAAGAAGAAAGCTGATAAAGAGAAAGCTGAAGCCCGTTCTGAAGCTCTCAATGAATCAGAATCAGAATCCGAGTCAGCATCTTCCTCATCCGGTGGCAGCACTGTTATAGTTCAGGAGCAGGATGATTCCGCGGTGCGTACCCTTATTAATGAACTTATCAAGGGACGTGATACCTTAAACGGCTTCCAGAAGCAGGTTCTTAACCGTCTTGATGCCATTTCTTTCTGCTCTATCGTGATTATGGCTGTGACAATCTGTATTTTCTTTTCTCGGAAGTAGGTGGTTTCATGGATGTTTTAAATGCTTTTGTGACGTTTTCAATTCTCATATCGTTTTGTGAGATACCGTTTATCTTTCTTGATAAGCTTTCCGATGCTGTAAAGTTTCGAATTAAGCTTGACAAGAAGCCATTAAAAAATAAGTAAACTGGAGGTTTTCATGAAGAGAGTTATCCTGATTTTATTATGTGTTATCGCGGTAATAGCTGTTGCAATTTACATTAATCTTAACTTTACGGTTCCCGGATGGGTGTTTGTCTTGTGTGCTGCAGCATTAGGCGCGCTTGCAGCCTTCTTCTTTAAGGTTCCTGCCCGCAGACCGAAGAAGGGAGACAGACATGATTTTTAATGATGATGTCCCGGTTGAGGTGACAAGTTCTGAGTCTTTATCAGATGAGGACGTATCTGAAGCAGAATCATCCGAAGCGGATACATCTGTATCGGTAATATATGTCGGCTCTACGTCGGATGTTACTCTTGAGACTGTTGAGGCTTATGAGCCGGAGTATCTTAATTACAATATGATTTTCGGTATTGTATTTGGGCTTTATCTTATCATGAAGCTTATGAAATTTGTTTCAAAGGCTCTTTTTGTCCGGTTCGACGGCGGAGGCACTAAGGAGGCATAACATGAATTATCGTGTTGATATTCCGAATCTGTTTGAACGCTTCAGACGGCAGCTCAGCATTTATTCCGGTAATACGGTCTACTACCGGATTGTGTCAGATAACAGTGTGCTGCCATTGATGCAGAGTGATTACCGGCTTGAAGAATTTACCGTTGTCGGATATATCACCTATGACAAAAAAGACTATGCTGCAGTTATGTACAAGAGTGCTCCTGATCACAAAAAGGTCGGGAGAATCGGCTATATACCTGCTGATGAGTTTATTGACGGTGATATTTTTGCTTCTGCAGGTCAGGCACAGATTGCGATGCAGAGCAGGCTGGAAGCTGTCTGTAAAATTCCCGTTGAGGTTGAGGAGGGATTTTAATGTTTGGTTTTAGGTCGGTAATGTTTTTTTTTAAGATTTTATGCAATGTCATCATTTTAGCTTTTGTTGTTTTTATTGTAAAAGATGTGGTGGAAGTCCCTTCTGAAAATGATGATAATGACGATAGTGAGTAAAATAAAGTAAGGAGTGATTGAGCTTGGTGCTGAGTTTTGAAATGGTTTTTCTTAGTCTGACTAATTTTTATTCAGTTTATTTTTTTGCTGTAAGGATTTTGCTAGCTTTATTATTTTTTGTTAATTTTTTATTGTTCTTATTTTTACTTTTTACGTCTGCACATGAGCAGGAAGATGAAGAAAATCGCAGTAAATAATTGGAGGTAAAATAATGGTTTATTGCATTACAGAAATGGGTGTCTATGAAGCGGACACCCTCGAACATTTAAAGAAAAAGGTCGGCTTAGACCTTAAGAAAGAGGATTTTAAGTTTTTCGGTCCGGATCAGGTTATTAACCTGACTGCCCGTGACGTTGATTTCATTCAGGATCGAAAGCAGCTCTCCTCTATTATGTTTCATAATTTTTTCAGGAAGGATCCGCGCCCTACTATCTTCTTTCTTCTGCAGATGTCAATAATAGCTATCAATTTGATTATGAGCATTAACATCTATAACATTTTCAAAGGCTTTATAGAGAGCTTCGGCGCTATGTAGGAGGTGCGCATGGCTAAGGATATTGACTTTCAGGCGTTGTTTTCGGGCATGGCTGCATCAGGTGACAGTAACCCTATACAGGCAATTCACAATATTTTGCCGACGTATGATAATGTGCAGATGCAGCTCCGCTTCCAGGCGGAATACTACATTAACAAGTATGACCTTGAAGATGCCCGTGAGGTATTCCGCGAAATTGATAAAATCATGGGACAGAATAAAAATCTCACTATGCTGCAGAGCAAGAATATGCAGGCTCTTTTGGCAGCTTATACGCAAACCGAACTTGTCAGAGGAATCAAGGTTCAGGCAATTAATAACACATCATCCGGTGAGGTATCTGAATAATGCCGGGGAGTATTATCGGGCTGGTCGGCAAGCAGCGTTCCGGAAAAACTCTTATGAGCTATCTACTTGCTAAAGCCCTTTATCAGTCCGCTAAAGATAGCGGTTATCTCCTCCGCTGCTATTCTAATTTGTACTCACCGGAGGATGATTTCATGACTTATATATCATCAATTAGCGAGATTCCTCTCGATCTTGAACCTAAGATTGTGCTGATTGATGAGATTTATAACGGCTGTGATTCTCAGGATTACAAAAAGCTTAAGGATATTTCGATTTTTCTAAATACCATTGGCAAGCAAAATTGTCTTTTTCTGTATACTACGATTGAGGCAGGAATGGTTTATAACCGTTTCCGCAATCAGACAAATACATTTGTCCTGGTCAAAAAGGTGAATGATGTGATATTCTACCGCTTTTTTTATCCTGATACATGTACATATCATGATCTGCAGCTCAAGCTCACTCCGGAGCTGTTTGTTAATGTTCATTATGACACGAATTTTATTCCCGTTGTGTTCGACTGGCGAATGGACACTTGGAACGAGAAGCTGCAGGAGTACTACCGGAGATACTATCCGGATGTTTTATAATTAACTTACGAGGTAACATAATGGTTGATGAAAGATTTAAAAACAAGATTCAGGAGGAATTTGCTCCTGAGCAGTCTGAGGAATGGTTTTCTAAATCCTCGAAAAAGTTCTTACATAATATTGATACTTTTTACTATTCCGTGAAGCTGCTTGATGACTTCACGCAAAACGGTCATTCAAAGAATGTTGTACGTTTTCGTAATTATCTCAAGTTATTTTCAAAGCTCGAGTTTGGAAACTGTAAGGCTCTTAATATCCCCGGATGTGAGGAGCTTGTTGCTTATAATTTCGGTTATTCGAAATATTATAAGGTGCAACTTTCCTATCCCGATATGTTTGATATTTTTATAGCTCCTGTGGTTCCGCCCGGAGCTGACGGTGCTGAATCCGTAACAAGTGAGATTATTGTGCAGCTTCGTTCTTATATGCTTTGGCTTATGGGACCGCAGGAAGCTTTTCACACTTCTTTCATTTTTATAAAAATGCTCTGTGATTATTTTAAGCTTGGAATCGGTGAAGTTAAGGAGAATCGTATTGACTATGCCTGGCACAGTAATTATCTGTCTGCTCCCGAAAAGTTTTTCCAGATTGATCATTTCCATGAAATGCAGGTGAGCAGCTTCCGCGGTGTATCTTATCATTATTCCTTCAAGTCCGGCGGTGAATATGAGAATGATTATGTTGCTCTCGGCAAGCGTTCGGATAAGGTCTTTGTGCGTATATACCTGAAGAGTAAGGAAGTTGTTGAGATGGGCTACAAGCCTTGGTTTTTGAAACTGTGGTATGATAGCAAGCTTATTTCGAAGTATGATTTTTACTGTTTTGAGTATGCTTATGTTGAGCACAGTTGGAAAAAGCTTGACCTTGCCCGGCTTAAATTCTATTCAGAGTATGGTTCAGATGCTTATTTTGTCAAGATGTGTAATAAGTATCTGAATAATGATGTGTCCTACAATTATGACGAGATTGCCGTGCTCGCTAACAAGCTTACTCCCCGGGTAACATCGATTATGAATGTTGAGTTTCAGACGATGCGCCGTGGGACTAAGAGTTATGTGCTGCATCCGTTCCGCGATAAATATCCTGATCCGCTTACTGAGCGTGTTGATATGTATTTTGACAACTGGGAACCCATAATTGAATATCTTACTTTTTCAACTCTCCGGCTTACAATTCCGGAAAATGATGATAATGGCAATCCGCTTCCTAAATCAAAAAGGCGGAATGCTCCGTTTTGGGACCGGTTGCGAGCTACATCCTGCGAGTACATTCCTTATTCTGCAGATGGTCAGAAGCTTGTCCGGGAGTATTCTCGAAAGCTTAATGCTGATCTTGTCAAGAGAAAGATGCTTAATAACGTTGTGTCATTTGGTTTTTATAAAAAAGGTGTTAATGAGGACACTGTTGAGAAGGACTGCATGGATGCCCTTCTTCGTCTCAATGATAATGATATTAAGAATATGACCTCATATAAGAATAAGCAGCGTATGGTTAAAAACCGGATTGATTACAGTGAATGCTTTGATGATGAGAATTTTGAATCCGCTTTTGACCTGGTAAATCGTGAGACCGGGGAGGTAGTATCATGACGCTTCATGAAGCTTTAAAATCTTTTATTAAATACCGGGAATCGTACTGCAGTCAGGCGACAATTAATGATTATATGTCGAACCTGAATATTTTTATCAGGTATATTAATGATCCGGATCTGCAGATTGATTCCGTGTCGGCTGCTCAGATTGTTGCATATCAGACATATCTGCGCGATTATGTTAATCCTTATAACGGTAAAAAGCTTGCTGTCCGGTCGATTCGTACATATATGACTGACGTGCGTACTTTTTTTAATTATCTTTATGATTTTGAACTTATTGAGAAAAATCCGGTAAAAAAAGTGAAGATAATTAAAGATACCCAGCGGCAGCTTGCACCTTTAACTGTTGATGAAGTTTCCGCTGTTGACCGTTGCTTTGAACTTAATACTTTAAACGGTCTCCGCAATTATCTTATGTTTCATCTTTTTTTAGATTGCGGCTTGCGCCGTCAGGAAGTATTTAATCTGTGCTTTCGTGATGTGCATTTCCGTGAAGGATACATTTTTGTCCAGGGCAAAGGACGAAAAGAACGCTTTGTTGCACTTCCTCTTTTTATTAAAGACAGATTTAAGATATATCTTACAATGCTCGGTGAACCTTTATCGTCTCCGGAGCATTGTTTTAAACTTGTTGATGGACGTGAGTTTACCGATAACGCGCTTAAAGATGTATATGCAAGGCTTCAGCGCCGGACGCATATCAAACGGCTGCATCCTCATTTTTGCAGACATACATTTGCGACGAGCTATATTTTTTATGGCGGTGATGTGATTAATCTGCGAGAAATACTTGGTCATTATGACGTAGAAATAACTCAGAATTATGTGCATGAGGCGAGTAAGCTGCGCCTGATTCATTATCCGATATATAAAATCGATGAATGTTTTATAGGAGGTTTTACAAATGAGTGATGAGCTTTGTCCTGGTTACGTTGTTTGTGGTGAGCTTGGCTTTCAAAAATTCATGCTGCGGAATATCATTGAGAAATCAGTCAGGGCTTTTGATGAAATCCGGAATGATTTTAATGACATTCGGAGTCAGTATATTGCTTTAGGCTATAAGCTTGATCAGTTTAAGACGAATGGCTATTATAAGACATTCGGCTTTGACAGCTTTGAGGACTTTGTGGAAGCTAATTTTCATATTGAGAAAACCGCGCTTTCCCGGTGTCTTAATGTATTTTATGAGTTTTCAGCCCGTAAGGGTTCAACTCATCAGCCTGTAATTGATGCAGCGTTTGAGGATTACAATTATTCTCAGCTATCGGAGCTTGTGTCGATGGCTCCTGCAGATCGAAAGCTTGTATCTGCAGATATGTCTGTTTCCAAAATCCGGGATTTGAAGAAATCCCTTAAAAAGAATGTGAATCAGGTACTTGATGGAGTGCTTCCTGATTCATATTCAGTCAGTGGGCCGGCTCCGGCTGTCCCTGACTCTTTTGCGCCTTCAGCAAATGTCTGTCCTGAAGCTCAAGAACCGGATGAGCCGGATGAGGTTTATGACTATGATCCGGATGATTCTCCGGAGCCTGTTCCTTCTGTGTCTGCTAACCGTTTTAACTGTTTTAAGTTTTCGAATCTTAAGGGTATAGCTAAGATTAATTATCTTGTTAAGACGGAGGCTGAGCATCCGACTGTGGGTTTTGTCTTTTACAGCAGCACAGGCAGCATACTCAACCCGGTTGTTTTTTCTCAGAAATTGATTGATGGTGTTTCATTTGATTTCCTTGGTTTCGATTCCGTAAATAATGTTATGGTTATTCGTGAATCAAATGACTGAATAAAAGGCTGCATCTGTGTAGTAAAATGTATCATAATCGTGTACAAAGTTGCGACGTCGCAATTTTGTATGTAACGATGATACATTCTAGGACAAGGAGTGCAGCCTTTTTGTGCCTGAAAACTGTGTATGCAGCTTTCAGGCTTTTTTTGTCCGGAATTTTAATCAGTGTATGGGTTTTATTATAACTGCCGGGGTGAGTATGCTGCCTGTGCTGCTGTGTGTATGTTCCAACCGTGGATGTGTAAGCTGTTCTATCGTCTACGTACCGTGCGTGTGCGGTCAGCCCCCATCGCCTACCTGCTTAACAGATGCCGAGGGGCTACAGCCTTCCGAGGCATCTAAGGCTGTTCATTTTAGGGTTTGCCCCCCCGGGGTTCCCCCGGCGGCAAACCTGGGCGAAAGGCTATCCCCTCCGTGTTTTTACCCTCAAAAATCGCAAAAATGGCCACCCCCTTCTAATAGGTGGTCTGAGAATACATATCAAAAATGCCTCGAAAGCCTTGTTTTACCGCATGTTGTCCATGTTGTTGTCGTGTCGCGGTTGCATGACCTTCGCGACAATAAATCATGTTTGTGATGCTGTCTGTGCTTGTGTCAAACGTAGGTGATTAGCCGTAGTCGGCTCTAGCACTCAAGCCTGAGAATATGTTATCTGTGAGCTTTGTGTGTAACCTGCGCGCGTCCTAGATACACAAGAGCTAAGCTTGTGGTCAAAACTGTGGTCAGGTTGTTGATAAGCGCTCTTTGTCCCTCATTGTGTCATAACCTCGGCGCACTTATCAATGAGCTGTCCATGGTTTTGTCCATGAGCTGCTCGCCCGTGTATCTTTGCCGCACGTAGGTTATGCACAATGGTCATAGACGTGTCAACTTACAGCCTGCACTCGGAAACTTTAAGTAGTGGCTGTGATATGTAAATTTACCTTGGCATCTGTTAAGCAGGTAGGCGATGTGGGCTGACCGCACACACACGGTACGCAGTTAGAGAGATAGAGCGTCACATGGTAGGTTCGGTGAAGGTCGGAATATACTTAAGTATATACGACTTAATTTGTGGCAAAACAAAAGCCGGAAGCTCTTGCCTCCGGCTATTGTCTATTTTCTAATTCATTCAACTTTTCTATTATTGTATCTCTTATAAATGCACTGTTGGTTATTTTTAAATTTAAAGCTTCAATTCTTTCTTTCGTTCCTTTAGGAAAAACAATATTTAGACGATAATTTTCTTTTTCGTATTTCCTTATTGCTTTTCGCTGTGCCTCACTTGTTTTTAACTCTTCCATGATGTACCTCTAAGCGTATTGTAAGCGACCTTTGGGCTGTGGTATTTCTCTCCCTAGTTCTTTAGCTGTTTCAATCCATTCATTTATAATAATTTCTGCATTATCTAATGCCTGCTGTATGGTTTTGCCATCAGCCATACAGCCAGGAAGCTCAGGAACATCTACAATAAAGCTTTGATCTTCTTCTGACCAGAAGATTATTCTTTCATATTTGTACATAAAATTTTATACCTCCAATCTATATTTTAAAATTATACTTCTAACCTGTTTTACCTGATATGGTTTTGTTTTATTTTTATCAGGTTGAATATTGATAATTTCTGTAATTCCATCTTTAGTGTATATAAAATGGTCACCTCTTATCCTACATTTAAAGCCTAATGTTTCAAGTAGCTTTTGCAAATCCGCAAATCGAATGTTATTGTCTTTAGTTCCGCTCATCACATCAATTAAAATTTTGTCAACCGTTGGCATTTCTGCTCCTCCTTTATGTATATATTATACATCTATGTGCGTTATATGTCAACGATTTTATATAAAATAAACCGGAGACTCATCATCTCCGGTCATGTAGTAGCGAGGAAGAGATTCGAACTCCCGACACCATGGGTATGAACCATGTGCTCTAGCCAACTGAGCTACCTCGCCATATTAAATTGATAATGTATGGGGCCTATAGGGCTCGAACCTATGACCCTCTGCTTGTAAGGCAGATGCTCTCCCAGCTGAGCTAAGACCCCATAAGTTGTTTTGTTTGCCTGCCGTTGATTAGCTTGCTTAGATAATATAACACCCCGGTAATCAAATGTCAACAACTTTTTTAAATTTTTTTATTTTTTTCAAAAATATATATTTTTGCATCATCTTACATTAAATGTTTTATTTGAAAAATAATACACAAGCGCAGATGCCCCGCTCAACATAACTGCAAGCACCAGTGCCAGTACAATATCAAACATTGCAGCAGAACAATTAATATACACACAGCCATAACATATGGCAAGCATTCCCGCATGTGCGGCATAGAATGTGTAGCCTTTAGTCTTTAGCTGTACAGTGTACGGCTGACACATATAATATACCAGCAGATTAAACACGGCATAGAATACCGACAGCAGAATTATTCCCGTACATACAGGTATAAGCATTTGCATATGTGCTATATTTCCTGTTGAGACAGCAACCGCAATAAAGCAGATGCACATGACAACAGCCTGAATCAGCTCACACAATACCAAAATTCTGAGTCTCACCATATAATTTCTGAAATTATATCTTCTGCTTCTATATGCACTTGAATTAAGCATATCAAGATCCATATAACAGAACATAAGCTTGCACAGCTTCGGAGTAACCGAAAGCCAATACATAATGAACACCATAATCGGAAGTGCCGCGCAAAGAACCGACCATACAATATCCCTTGTGCTCTCAGGTGACATTCTGCACAATACAATGCCAACTACAGCAGCAACAATAATAAGAATACACCTTACCAGAATTATGTTTCTCACATAATCAAGATTCCTTGAAAAGAATATTTTATGAAGATACTCCAGTCCCCTGCTCTTATCCTTGCCAAACTCCTTAAAGCTTCCGTCTGCCGAATACTCGCCCATGGCAAGCTCGCCGTACTCTTTGTCCTCGTCCTGCTCTTTTCTGTTTTTCTCCTTCATCCGTGCGATACAGCTCTTGGCAATGTATGCATATCCGTCGTAGTTAAAAAGCTCATAAAGCACTACTGCCGCTACAACCAGCCCTGCAAGAAGCCATATATAGTTATACAGATACACGGTTAAATCGACAACTCTGTTTCTCAGAAACGGAAATGCATACGCCATGAACACACAGGTTCCCATTATAACTATGGTTACAATAGGAATCTCATTAATTATCCTTCCGGTATATCTGAATACATACAGGTTAATAAATTCTCCGAGAAGTCTTGAAATAAGTATCCAGATCATCAAGTAAAACGCATGTCCGAAATCAATACCAATCACAAAGAAAGCAAGAGTAAATCCCACTGCATCTATAATCAGCTTATATACCATTCTCTCCTTAAAAAACAGCGACGGTTCAACCTGCATGGTGTCTAAAAGTGCATGTGCATCCTCGTCCACATCAAACATTCCCGAGTTAATCAGTGACCCGCATATGCAGCTCAAAAAACTTGTGAAGTACACAACCGATTGTCTGAGCTGAAAGCCTTCAGCTACACTGATTTTTGACAAAATCCTATACGGAATATACATAAACAGCAATACATATATGAGCTTATACAATATTCCGAGAACAACCTTACCTATCGCACATATCATGGACTGCGGACTCACCTTATCGGTGCCCACACTCCTGTGTGGCTGCTTTATATGCAATAAATTCCTGACTCTTCCGGCTTCATTGTCCGCTTCAAGAAGGAACTGATAAAATAACCTCTGACGCATTTATCTTCCTCCCTGTATAGAGCCATCGACAACCGTAACTTCCTCGTCACTTAAGAACACCGCAACCGTATTGTCACTACATCCAAGAAGCACAATTCCGTTCTCCTTTATTCTGTCTATATAGCCCTTGATGTCCTTAAGAAAATCCAGATTGTTTATGCTTTTAATATTATCTACTATAAGAATCGGAGGCATACTTATGAGAAAACACAAAAACTGAAGCCTTACCCTCTCCTCCCATGTAAAGTCACGAAGCAGCCTGTCAGCCCTTATATTGGAAAGTTCAACCATGTTAAGATACTCATCAACCGTCTTAGGCTGCATTATATTCTTAGAATTCAAATCCATATAATACTTCAAAAACTCTCTTATGGTTAAAAACTCCGGAAACACCGGATCCTCATCAAAATGTGCCACCATAACCGGAGACATGCAGTTTCTGCCGCTGCACATCAGCTCAATTCTTCCCGACTCATATCTGCCCTCATAAGATATGCAGTCAAAAAAAGCTTTTTTGATTCTCTCAGGTGCATTTATTCTGTATGCCTTACCTTGTAAAAAGGAATAAGCGGCATTATTAAGCAATATATCATCCTTATCCGTAACGACAAGGTCTCTTATAACAAGTCTCATATGTAAACCTCTTCTTTGTCATATTTATCAAAATGCTGTAACCTTATCTAATCATGCAAGCATGTTGACTCTCTTGCGCTCATTATATCATACCACAACCGGCATTGTTTGCAAATAGCAAAAACAGCTTGTTAAACCGTTAACGCTATGCTATTATAATACAATGTCGGCTGCTTGAAGGCAACAGACATATTTTGTTATTTACACATAAGGGATGGGGTTAGACATGAAAGAATTTTTTAAAAAATACAAGCATGCTCTGCTTGCACTGTACACACCTGTATATCTGGCTGTTTTTTATGTACTTGAACACACTATAACAACCGATTTTATCGCACTTAATTCACCGGTTGACAATGCAATACCTTTTATACCGGTATTTATAATACCGTACATTTTATGGTTCGTATATGTTGCCGGAAGTGCAGTATATTTTATATTTGCTTCACAGCGTGATTTTGTCAAGCTTATGAGTTTTCTCATAATAGGTATGACTGCATATCTCATTATATGTGCTGTATTTCCTAACGGCCTTTATAATTTTCGCCCTGGCAGTCTCGATATGGACAATCCGTTCAACAGGCTTGTAAGATGGTTATACAGTACGGACACATCAACAAATGTGTTTCCAAGCATACATGTATATAATTCCATAGGTGTGCATGTTGCAATCAATAAATCGGACAAGATTAAGAGCCGTTTTATCAAAAAAGCATCTCTTATATTATGTATTTTAATATGTTTATCCACCATTTTTCTCAAACAGCATGCACTTATCGACGTTATAGGCGGCTGTGTGATGGGACGCATCGTATATGTGCTTATGTACGAGACAAAATTATCGGCATTTATCGATAAAAAAACCTGGAACTAACGCATCCGTGCGGAGCGTTTTTGTGTAATGTGAACGACGTTTCATATTACATAAAAAACAGCATTTAGAATCATCATGTTGCGATAATTCTAAATGCTGTTTTTTAGTTAAATCCTATTATTTTCTGAAAAAGTCTGTATCCGGCTCTCTGAACAGCCCTCGATGTCTTTCCCTCCCATCTCAGCGCAGCACCAAGAAATGTATGCATTATGTTCTTATAAAGTCTCGGATTTTTCTCCTTAAGATACATCCACAGCTCATGTTTTTTCTTATAATTTTCCTCATCCTTTGAAAGTACGCAAAAAGCTGATGATATTGTCATCATAATATTGACATAATTCTGCATGTACTTCATGCACGGACGCTCGGTTATGGCATCATAGTCAAAGTAATCAATCATAAGCCTGTTGACACGAAGCTGCTGATCGATTCGCTTTATCATGACCGACTCGTTGACCGACTGGTCATCTCTTCCTATAAAATAATGATAGAATACCACATCCGTGTAGTACATCTTCTTCACATAAGGAAGCGGATTGAAAATAAAAATGTTATCCACATAGAAGGTATGCTTCGGAAGCTTCAATCCACATTCCCTTAAAAGTCCGGTCCGATATATTACAGAATGCATAAGTATATACTGTGCCACCCTGAAATGTCCTACATCATGCCATGTAAAATACCTGTCCTTAGGAAGAACATTATGGTAGCTCATAACCTTCTTGTGATGTGCCCCCTGCTTATCATAGACAAAATTGGAGATAAGCATGTCAAGCTTATCGTCATTATTTAATGAATCCCTCATTATATTGAGAAGCTTCTTGTAGGCGTTCCTGTCAACCCAGTCATCACTGTCCACAACCTTAAAGAAATGACCTGTAGAATTGGCAAGTCCCGTATTGACAGCCTCACCGTGTCCGCCATTTTCCTGATGAACAGCCTTTACAATAGTCGGATACTGCTTGGAATATCTGTCCGCAATGGCAGCAGTTTTATCCTTAGAGCCATCATCGACAATAATTATCTCAACTTCCTCTCCGCCTGCTAACAGCGAATCAACACATTTTTCCATGTATTCCTGTGAGTTGTAACATGGAACTGCAACAGATAACAGTTTTTCACTCATATCTATATCTCCTCACTCTTCTGCACCGAAACACTTCCGGCATTATATCCATACACATATTTCAACAAAACAAAGGTCAACACCATGCTTATAAGCATGGCACCTAAAATAACTGCAGCATTATTCATGCTCTGAGGCATAAACTCCGTTATCAGCACCGATATAAGATTCGCTCCTATATGAAATATGACAGGAGCCCATATCGTCTTAAATTTCTCATATACATACGCAAGCATAAGTCCAATTATGAATGCATAGACAAACTGTACAAGATTTCCATGGAATGCTCCAAAAAACAGTGCCGATATAACCACCGCTGCCTTGACATTTATCATATCCCGCAGTCTCTTATATATCATTCCTCTGAAGAAAAGTTCTTCAAGAATCGGTGCCGCGATAACAGCAGACACGATCTCCATGAACAAACCACCTGAGTAAATCACCTCCGAAACCTGCTGATACTTAGGCGAAAACCTTGCAATCTGACTTAGCGACACAATCACATTCACACTTACCGCTGCCGACATTCCAAGCACAAACACTACCCCGAGTCTCTTTATTCCCGGTGTAGTATATCGTATTCCGAGGGAATTTCTTCTCTTTTTCTCATCTCCCATAAGAAGGAGAATATATATCGGGATAAGTACCACATTTGTCAATGCAGTCAGATGCAGACTGTATCTGTTAATCAGACTGTTAAGCTCCTCCTGAAGCTCTGCGGTGCTTTTACCTGCTGCGGTAATCGTGCCATTTGCAACCGCCGCTGAGGCTATAACCCTCACTGCCGCAAACTGTACAATAAACGCCACGGCAAAATATATTATGACCGGATAGATCAATCTCCACAAATCCTTTAGCGTTCTCTTAATATTCAAGCAGCCTCCTCCTATTTAATTATGTCGGTGATCTCTGATATGTTCTTTGCTATGAAGTCAGGCTGCTCGGCACTCAGCTCTTCCATTGAGCCATAGCCGTAAGCCACTGCCATACACGGTATTCCGGCTTCCCTTGCGCCTATCACGTCATGCTTCCGGTCGCCTACCATTATAGGTCTGTCATGCGAAAGTCCCTTACCGTCAAGCAATTCAAAGGCATATCTTATAACATCCGATTTGCGTGTCCTCGTTCCGTCAAGCTCACTTCCCGCTATGACATCAAAGTACTTCATCAGATCAAAATGCTCCAATACGGTATTCACAAGCACGGCCGGCTTAGAGCTTGCAACCGCAAGCTTCATTCCCCTCTCCTTTAATGTCCTTAAAACCTCATCAATACCATCATATTTCTTATTCTCATACACCCCTATCGGATTATATCTCTCCCTGTACTTTCTGACACACTCAAGTGCGGTCTTTTCATCCAGAGAATATCTCTCCATGAAATGTTCCTTGAGAGGTGGTCCTATAAAATCCTCAAGTTCATCAAGATCCGGCTCATCAATTCCTATTGAAGCCAACGCATACTGCACACATGAGGTTATTCCCTGCTTCGGATCAGTAAGCGTTCCATCAAGGTCAAACAACACCACATCAAAGAGATTCTTTACAATAGGACTGACATCTATCGGCTCAGAGAATTCAAAGTATTTTCCTTCATCAGCCGCTGCCGCAAGTGCCGGATTAATCGGGAGCTTAGCAAGTACAGGTACATCTATTGCAAGTGCCTCCTCATCGATATGGCTCTCACCGTATATCTTTTCTATACGTCCACAGTCAGGACATTTGTAATAGCTGTAGTTCTCTATAATTCCAAGAACCGGTATATCCATCTTCTGTGCCATATTATATGCCTTTTTGACAATCATTGAAACCAGGCTCTGCGGTGAAGTGACAAGCACAATCCCATCAACAGGAAGCGACTGAAATACGGTAAGCGGTACATCACCTGTTCCCGGAGGCATATCCACAAGAAGAAAATCAAGCTCGCCCCAGCACACATCCGAGTAAAACTGCTTTACAAAATTGGCAATCACAGGTCCTCTCCATATAACCGCATCATCCTCGTTCTGCAAAAGGAGATTCATCGACATAATCTTGATACCGTCAGCTGATTCAGGAGGCATAATTCCCATCCCACTCTCCTCACATCGCTCCTCAACACCCATCATCCTTGGTATCGAAGGACCGGTTATGTCTGCATCAAGTATTCCCGTTTTGTATCCCATTTTCTTAAGCTGACGTGCCAGTGCGCATGTGACCGTCGATTTACCGACACCGCCCTTGCCGCTCACAACACCGATTATCTTTTTTATGTCAGAAAAATCATTTCCCTTCACCAGAAAACTTTTCTTAACTTCCGCGTTCATCACAATCCTCCACGTTCAATTATTAACTGATGTACGGATTGACTTATAAAAATCCATACTAAATTATATTAACACAATTATGACCTTTTTTCATTAAAAAAAATATAAAACTTTGCTAAACGCCAATTATCTGTTTGCACAATGTTTTATATTGACAAAAATCAGACAATTATGTATATTTACTTTTACAGGTAATTTACCTGTCGCTAGGGGGACCCCTTTGTGGGTTGAGAGTGACTGATTGTCTGACCCTCACTACTTGATCCGGTTAATACCGGCGTAAGGAAGCATTCTATTGACAGCATTTTGTCGTGAACTGATTCTCACAAAGTAGACCCCTCCTGAATAATATTTTATTAGGAGGTTTTTTTATGTCACTATTTTTCAATGCAGAGGATGGATTTTATTCTCTCACAACTGCCGGTATCATTGCTTTTGCGGTAATTGCAGTACTGTTTCTGGTACTTGCCGCCTTCATCACAGGCAGTGCATCCAAGGAAAAGAAGAAGCTTTTCTCAACCAAGCAGCTTGTATTCTCGGCTGTGATGCTTGCACTCGGCTTTGCGGCATCTTATGTTCAGATTATCAAGATGCCTTGGGGCGGTTCCGTAACACTTTTCTCAATGCTCTTTATTACAATGATCGGCTACTGGTACGGACCTAAGATTGGCATATCATGTGCATTTGCCTATGGAATCATGCAGTTCTTACAGGGTGGCGGAACATACATATTATCCCCTATGCAGGCATGCCTTGACTACTTTTTCGCATTCGCCGCACTCGGTGTATCAGGTTTCTTCTACAAGAAAAAGAACGGTCTTGTAATAGGATATATAGTCGCAATTCTTGCCCGTGGTCTTTTCCACACTATCGGCGGATACATCTACTGGATGGATTACATGCCTGATAACTTCCCTTCAAGTCTGGCTATCGTATATCCTATTCTCTACAACTATGCATATATCCTTCTTGAGGGTGTTGTGACAATCATCGTCATCATGCTCCCTCCCGTCAAAAAAGCCTTTGCATACGCTAAACGCATTGCCACTGAGCAGTAACTGTCATATATGCACAAATTAACGGAACAAACTAAAAAAAATTAATTAAATATTATGTATTGAAAAAAAGGAAGCTTCCCATTATTCTATTATATAGAGCTGACAAACAGCCTTTATATAGATTTTTATTGAATTATGAGGAGCTTCCTTTTATGTATATATATAATAATAAGTCCGGGCTTTTTCGGACTTTTCATAGAACCATGTGCGTACTGTCAGTATCGACAGTACTATTTTCGTTGTCCGCGTGCAGCAAAGCCGACATAGCCGGAGATACCTTCTCCTCCCCTTTGCCTGCCCAATCCCGGGACATCTCTACAGATTATACCACTGCCACGGAGAGTGACGAAGCTGTTTCAGAGACAGAATATGTACCGACACGCGCCGAGTTAAATGCCGTCACCCGCGAACGACTGCATGATATCTACGGTGTCAACATTCTCTACGGTTCTGATGTGACATGGAGCTATGGCACATCAGGAACGGGAATCACCTCCGATGAGCTCATCGCCTCAAGACTTTCTCTTCTTGAAGACTGTCTTTCACAGTACCCTGTCGTACTTTTTTCTGATTTGAGAGAGTACTCACCAATCACTATCAACCTTATTGACAGCCTTGGCGGTGCCGACGGTTATACAGATGCTAATGATCCCAAATCAATCCAGCTTGCCCTAAGCTGCAGCAACTCCGAGCTCTATTTCACCCTCGCGTTTCATCACGAGCTGTTTCATTTTATAGAGTACTGCATAATGAACAATTTTGATAATGCTGCTGAGTTAATCAATACCGATGAATTTACTGATGTAAGTCTGTACGGAACCGACAACTATTCGGGAACAATATACGACACCGACGCCGATATCTATTCACAGTACTTCACATCCATTTACGGAAAAACCAATCGGCTTGAGGATCGCGCTGAACTTTTTTCGTATTATATGGGTTATACCGTCAAAGAATGTATGAAATATCCCGATACGCCTATAACGCTTAAGATGAAGAAGCTTGCAGACGCCATCCGGCTTTGCTGTCCTTCACTTAGCGGATATCCTCAGGGAACTCTTCCATGGGAGGAGAAACTGACCTACTGATAGGAGGTTTTATGCTCTACTATACATTGCTTCCTGACAACTACTCTTCCGACGATTACGCAAGGCTTTATTCCGAAATATCCGTAAAGCTTCCATCGTTCAGAAAAGAGAAAGCCGAAAAGCTTATCCCATCGAAGGAAAGGACTGAAAATGCCCTCTCCTTCTTTTTGCTGTGTCATGCCCTCTCATCGGAATATCCATCTCTTTTTTCAGGCATGAGCTTATGCGATATTGGAAAAACGATATTTTTTTCTTACTCAGCTTTGGGAAAGCCATCATTAAATCCCCCTTACGCCGACATACACTTTAATATAAGCCATTGCCGCACTGCAATAGCCTGTGCTGTTGCACCTTTTAATATCGGTGTTGACATTCAGGATATCAGAACTCCTTCCTCTGCTGTCCTAAAACGCTTTTTCCCATCATCTGAACAATCTGTTTCAGCGGATGACTTCTCCGTTAACTGGAGCCGCTATGAAGCATTTACCAAACTTACCGGTGAAGGTATAACAAGAAGCCTCACCGACTGTGAGTATCTGTCCGATAATTTTTTGAGACGCACACACACCTTTATCCAAAGCTTTTCCATAAAAGACAATGCACAAAAAAAGACAGCCGCCTATCTTGCGACTGCCTTTCATTCCGACCACTCTGACTCTTATTTAACTTCACCTGTAATCATTGATTTCTCAAGCCTGTGTGAGCTTGCTCTTCTTTGACATTCTTCCTATTATCACATAGTAGGCTATGCAGAGCGGAACAACCGCCGCTATCCATGCCACAGGTCCGGCAAGACATACTCCCACATATCCCATTCTGTCGGGAAGCGTAAATGAGACAATGCATCTTGCAATGAGCTCAAACACTCCCGCCATAAGAGGCATGAAGCTTCTTCCGACTCCCTGAAGAACATTCCTGTACACGAATATCATGTAAAGGAACGGGAAGAATACACATATCGTATTGACGTAGGTTACCGCCGATGCGACAACCTCCGGCTGGTCTCCCGATACGAAGAGACCTGACAGCCATTCTCCGCCGAAGAACAATGCAACGGCAGAAATAACCGCCAGTGCAAGCGTCATAATCGTGCAGCTTGTGACGCCTTTCTTAATTCTGTCAAGTCGTCCTGCACCAAGATTCTGTCCTGCATAGTTAGCCATAGTCACACCTATCGCCGGTCCAATCTGCGTTACAAGCTGCTCAACCTTGCATCCTGCCGTGTATGCCGCAATCTTGTCTGAGCCGAAGGTATTAAGTGCACTCTGCAGCACTATCGTTCCTATCGCCGTGATGGAAAACTGGAAAGCCATCGGAAGTCCTATTCCGAGATGCTTCCCCATCATGTGGAAATCAAGCGCAAAATCCTCCTTTGAAAGGTGGAGTATGCTGTACTTTTTGAGCGCATACACAACGCAGAGGATTCCGGCAACTCCCTGTGAGAGTACGGTCGCAAATGCTGCTCCGAACACGCCCCACTTAAATACGATAATGAATAAAAGATCAAGTCCGATATTCAAAAACGAAGCGAGAATCAAAAAATACAGCGGTGTCTTGCTGTCCCCTAACGCTCTTATCACGCACGAGCACATATTATATAGAATTGTTGCACATATTCCCCAAAAAATCGTCTTGATATACACATCCGCCATGTCGATAATGTTGGAAGGTGTTTTCATAAGCACAAGTATCGGTCTTGTAAATATAACTGACAAAGCCGTGAGAAGTACCGTGAAAAACAGACATAGCGTTATTGCCTGCCCCACACTCTTTTTAAGTCTCCTGTCATCCTTTGCACCAAAATATTGTGCCGGAAGAACCGCAAAACCTCCCGCAATTCCCGTAGAAAATCCATTTACGAGGAAGTTGAGCGAGCCTGTCGAACCTACTGCCGCAAGAGCCTCCGTTCCGAGGCTCTGTCCGACAATTATCGTATCAACCATACTGTACAACTGCTGAAAGACATTTCCTATAAGTACAGGAATTGCAAAATACAGTATAATCTTAAAAGGATTTCCGACTGTCATATCCTTTGAACGGTTATCACTCATACTTTTTCCCTCTTACATTCTGTCAGGAACCTTTATCGCAAGAAGGTCTGTACATGTCTCAAGTATACCCTTTGTGAGCGAAATGAGAGCTATGTAGCTTCTGCGCTTCTTCTCATCCTCCTCGGAGAGAATCTTGGTATCATGATAAAAGCTGTTAAATACATTTGCAACATCATAGATGAACTTACATATCTTGTGAGGTGCAAGCTCAGCGTAAGCACTCTCAATTACATCTGAGAACTTGGTAAGAAGCAGGCACAGGTCTGTCTCACTTGCTCCCTCAGGTGCTATAAAATCCTTCATTCTCTCTGCGATGGTGAGATTCTCAGCCCCGAAGTTCTGTTCATACTTATTCAAAATCGACTTGATACGAACGATTGTATAGAGAACATAAGGACCTGTATCTCCCTCAAATGAAGTAAATCTGTCTATATCAAATATATAATCCTTGGATGCCTGATTCGAGAGGTCACCGTACTTGATTGCGGCAAGTCCTACCACCTTTGCTGTCGCACGCGCCTCAGCATCATTGACATCACGGTTTTCCTTAATCTTATTGTAAACCGCATCCTCAACATCCTTTATGAGATACTCAAGTCTCAGCAAATCACCGTTTCTGGTCTTGAAAGGCTTTCCGTCCTTGCCGTTCATCGTACCGAAGCCTAAGAAATCCATCTCGGTGTCTTCAGGAACAATTCCCGTCTTTTTCGCCGCCCTGAATATCTGTGTGAAGTGCATCTCCTGACGCTTATCAGTAGTATAAATATACTTAAACGGATGATAAAGCTTCTCTCTTTCTATCATTGTCGCAAGGTCTGTTGTAGCATAGAGCGCCGCACCGTCTGACTTTCTTACGATACAAGGAGGAATCTCCTTCTTATCGCTGTCGAGTGCCACGTCAATTACAAGTGCCCCCTGACTCTCATGCGCATAGCCCTTATCCACAAAATTCTTTAACATATCCTCAATATACGGCTTCGCATCGGACTCACCCTTCCACACATCGAAACTCACATTGAGATTGTCATAATTTCTCTTGAGGTCTGCTATCGAAATGTTCATTATATGCTTCCAGATTGCATTGTAACCTCTGTGTCCGTTCTGCAGCATAACAGTCGCCTGATGTGCAGCCTCCGCAAACTCTGCGTCCTCCTTGGACTTCTTACTCGCACATGGGTAGATATCCTCAAGCTCTGCGAGCGTGAAGGGTGCCTCCGCCGGGTACTCACCCGTGAAGCTCTCATCAAAGTAAGGAAGCTCCGGCTTTCTGTTCTTGAGTTCCATTATGATAAGTCCCATCTGAAGTCCCCAGTCTCCGAGATGCACATCGCCGACAGTGTCATAACCGTTGTATGCGCAGATTCTCTTGAGGCTCTCACCGATGATAGCCGGGCGGAGATGTCCTACATGAAGCGGCTTAGCTACATTTGCTCCGCCGTAGTCGAGCATGATTGTCTTGTTCTTCTTCGTCTCATCGCAGCCGAACTTCTCGTGGCTTCCCATCTCTTTAATGTAATCTGCAATAAATTCACCCGAAAGATTCATATTAATGAATCCCGGATTAACTGCTTCTGCCTTAGAAAAAGCCTTGCTGTCTGCAAGCTTCTCCACAACTTCTCCCGCTATAACTGCGGGTGCCTTCTTATATTCCTTTGCTGCCGCCATACATCCGTTGCACTGATACTGGCACAAATCAGGTCGATTCGACACAACAACCTTTGCATACTTCTCATCATAGCCACATGCCGAAAATGCAGCCTTAAGCTCATCGTTTAAAAGCTCTATTATCTTCTTCATGGTATTCCTTCCTTATATGGTGCATGTTAATGGTCAATTATTCATAATTTTAATACGAAAGCCGCCTTGTGTCAATGGGTGTGGTGTTTTTAACTTCATATGTATTCCACACAAATTATGCCAGTTTTTTATTTTTCCATTTTCCCGAATAATACCTTATGACAGGTATTACACAGCCGCAGCTCCACGATAACGGCGTCGCAATCCATATTCCGGTGACGCCGAGTATCCCTGACAAAAGATACGCAAACACGATTCTTCCGGACAGCTCGGTGAGTCCTGCCACCATACAGGTGTTGACATCTCCGGCACCTCTTATCACATTCTGATAGCTCTGCATAATTCCGGCTATCACATAAGCTACGCCGATGATTGTCAGATATGTACAGCCAATCTCGATAGCCCTGCCCGACTCATTTGCATCGAGGAAGAGCTTCATAAGCTGTACCCTGAATATAAGAACCATAGCCGCGATAAAAGCACTTGCCGCAACCATGACCGCGAGCGTCTTATACAGTGCCTCCTTAATTCTGTCGTACCTGTTCTGTCCTATATTCTGCCCTGTAAATACCGAAAGCGCATTTCCGATGGATACGATGACCTGAATGGCTACACTGTCCACACGGTTGGCTGCGACATAAGCCGCCATGACAGACGAGCCGAAAGAGTTGATAAGCCTCTGCACACTCATGCCGCCGAGCGATATCATACACGACTGGAACGCCGCAGGAAATCCCGTCCTGACTATGAGCTTAACGTACTCCTTCTCAGGTTTTCTTTTCATATGCACAAGACCGATTTCAGCCCTTACTTTTATTATTTTTGCAAAACATATTGCCGCTGAGACGCACTGTGCAACAATCGTCGCGTATGCCGCACCCGCCACGCCAAGGTTACATTTTACGATAAAAAATATATCGAGCGCTATATTGACAAACGACGAAGCTATAACCGCGCGAAGCGGTGTCTTAGAGTCACCTACACTGTTTAATATCGCACCACAGCCGTTATATATGACGCTTCCGAAAACAAAAGTATATATTATATGAAGATACTCGACCGAATACCCAATCACATCGTCCGGCACATTGAGAAGGCGCAGGAAAAATTCAGAGAAAAACATTCCTATCACTGCCACAACGCAGGTCAGTGCGCCCGCAACCCATATGAGCGCCGTCACAACCCTCGACAGTCTCTCCTTGTTGCCGCTGCCAAAGCACTGAGCTATGACAAGCCCGGCTCCGTTGCACATTCCGCTGACAAGTGCAAGCAGAAAATATGTCAGCGTTCCCGTGCTTCCGACTCCTGCGAGCGCATTTTCTCCGAGATAACGTCCTACAATCATCGTGTCAGCGACATTGTATACCTGTTGAAATATATTTCCGATAAGCATCGGTATCGCAAAACCTATTATAAGCTTAAGCGGCTTTCCCTGCGTCATATCCTTCATGTCATATTCCTCACTCTCTGATGTATTTATCTTCAGACCTCGATTATAATACATCCGGCTGCGTCAAAATAAAATATATAAAAATGACTTATTTTTGTACTTGAGCGACTTTTTGTTGCATTAAATTCTATGATATTATACTATTATATTGTAATTTAACGCTTTTATCTGAATAAGATTCCGGATGATGCCGTACATGCGCGGCATTGCACTTTGAGGTAATCATATATGAATAACAATATTTTTTATAAAATCACCGCCTGCTCACTTCCACAGATATTTCTCTGTGATACTGCCAATATAAAGCCTCCGTACATTCATTTTAAGAGACAGGCACAGGAATATATTTTCTACTACATTCATTCCGGTGAACTGCACATCCGCGAGGACAGGCGTGAGTATCTTCTGACCGAAGGGGACTACATTCTGCTTGACCCTGAATTTGAGCATGAGGGACTCAGCGCGACCAGATGCAGCTTTACATATATTCATTTTACACTTGACGGAGTTGAAATGCTTCCGGACCGTGATATCAAAAATGCCATAACTGCCAATATGGCAAATACCACAAAAAGCCATGACAACCAAAACAGTCCTGAAAAAAATAATTGCAATAATACTCCATTTATGCTCCCGCTTTTCCCGAAAACCGGGCATATTGACGTCAACAGACTTGCCGCTGAATTTAACCTCACGCTGTCAAAGCTCCTTGAATCTATCCACGACATGACGTTAAATTCATACCTTATGAGCAGCCTGCTGTGTGAGCTCTTTGCCATGCTCTCACTCAATTACCGTCGCAGCCTCGCCCACTCCATCGCAGCTGACTCCCGTGCGGGTGGATATGTCATAACCCTCCGTCACTATCTCTCTGCCAACTATAACGAGGAGATTGACAGCGCAAAGCTTGAGGAGATGTTTCACTGTAATTTTGACTACCTCAACCGCGTATTTAAAAAGGAAACGGGCGACACCATCTTCTCGACCCTCAGCCACATACGCATCCGCAACGCAAAAAAATACCTCGCCACAGGTCTGTATACCTGCAACGAGGTTGCCACGAAGTGCGGCTTTCACGATGCCTACTATTTTTCAAAGGTATTTAAAAAGCTTGCAGGATGCACGCCGACGGAATATAGGAAAAATATGAATTAAACAGGTGAAATCAGATTTTCTCTCAAACACACCGCTCCTACGCCTCAACCACAAGAATCCCTTCCTGTCCTGATGGAATCTCAGCTTCAATCCTTCCGCCGGCAAACAATGCTGCTCCGCCCTTTGCAATGTCATCCGCTTCCCTGTCCTTACATAGCGAATTGACATATAACACCTTGCTGTTGATTCTGCCGGCCTGCGCGGCATACTCAAGCTTTTCGGAGGTATTCCACTCATGTTCATTGAAATCGGTATATACAGGCCAGAAAACGACATCCGTGTGCAGCTTGTTTATCCTGTCTATATTGCTATCGAACCATAAATCCCCACACAGACCGACAACAACCTTCCTGTCAAGAAATAAGAACGAATGAAATTCTTCTCCCTCACGGTAATGCTCATCCGCAAAGCTCTCCTTCCAGCCCGGCGATACCCTTCTATACAAATCAATCACATTACCGGTCCGGTCTACCGTAAGCTGTGAGCTGTAAAAGCACTCGCCCTCTTTCTCTATAAAGCCGAAGGAAACAGCAAGCTTATATTCCTCTGCGGCGGAGCATATTTCGGTTATTAGCGAATCGTTCCGGCTGACTGCAATCTTTTCATCATGCTCCACATTAAAATCCGCACAGTAAAAGCCCTGCAGAAAGGCTTCTCCGAATATGACTATATCCGCTGTATCTGAGTACTTTTTCATTGTATCAATTATAACTCTCTTATTATGCTGTATGTCCCCATCTATAAAACCCATTGCCGCCAATGCACATTTCATACTTGTCACCTGCCATGATTATAATGACCTGTTATTCCAAGCCCTACAGTTACACAATCTTGTTATTGATTTAATGCACCTTATTTATAATAACCTACTCTTCCCAGCCCTACAGTTGCCCAATGATTTGCGTTTTTCAATTCCATAAATTCAACCATATCCTTCCCATCATAATCGATGGCAAGCTTATATCTCCCTATATCATTCTTCCCATCTCAATTCTCATATTGTGCTCTTTGGGTCCATTATTTGAGTACGCATACCTGTCAAAACCGATTATTTCAAAACCATTTTTCATATAAAATGATATAGCTTTTGAGTTATAGCTCTGAGTCTCTAACACAATCATTCGCGCCCCGCTTGCTATGGCTTCCGTGAAAATACGCTCAATCAATGCCTGCCCTATTCCACAGTTGCGTCTATCCATGTTGAAAACACAAATATTGCTGATTCTAAAGCGGTTATTCCATTTTTCCAAAAAGCCCTCCACGAAGCCAACAAGCTCACCGTCCATATATGCCCCGTACGCAACAGGGTTTTCAAGCCAGTCCGAAAGAATTTCATCCGTGATTGACATTCTCAACTCCTTATCACTATCTACCCACTCAACTGCAAATCCTCCGCTCACCAGCTCTATTGAAAGGAATTTATCTGAATGGATTTGGGCACTATACGATTGCCCTTTCATGGTATTATAGTCAAGTTCTCTTATCTCCGGCTTCTGCATATACATACCCCGCAAATTTATTTTTCTAAAGTTTTTTCATCATCCAATATGCGTCACGATATGAGCCATCCTGATATTTCATATTATCCGGAAAAGTGCCGTATTTTTGAAAACCAAGCTTTTCATATATCGAAATTGCACTCTCGTTTCCGGCTACCACTTCCAGTTCGGCCTGCTCATATCCAAGCTTGGCTGCAATGTCTAATACTGTTTCCAGCATAGCCTTTCCAATCCCGCAGCCACAATACTCCTTATATAGGGCAACCGCCAGTTCGCAACGATGTTTATATCTTTTATATGCTGCCACACTCATAAGTGAGCAATTTCCGACATGTTTTCCATCGACAAATGCTACAAGCATTAGTTCACGTTCAGAATCAAGCTTAGCCTGAATAAAGGCTTCCTCTTTTTCCAATGTTATTGTAATCTCTTCAGGTTCTCTGATTAAATACGGAGTTTCTCCACTTGTAACCTTAAGATACTTTATTAAATCCGGCGAATCTGCCGGCATTGCCGCTCTTAATAATACCGTTCTTCCTAGTTTATCTTTTATGGTTATCGGTTCTATTGTCATTGTCTTTTTCCCCCTTACAAATCCGATTTACTACCAAAAACGTCTCTGTCACATTCAGCATTATATCGCAAAGTGCTGTCTATCTCCTCCCAGTCCTCACATCTCACAAAATTATCATTCGGAAGCTCTGCATGTATGTTCCACGGGCGGTTAAACACTGCCACCTTACACCCTTCAAAGTGCATGACATGCTCAAAGGCAGCCGGTGAATCCTCTATTGCAAAATCAAAGGCCATGCTGTACAACTGCTCCAAGGTCATATTGAACGAATAGGTCTGTTCGAACTTTTCACGTCCATACTTGTCAACGCAATACAGCAAAACCCTCTCAAGCCCATGCTCATCAAGCCACCTTCGCGATGGTTCGTAGGAATCAAAGGGTCTGCCTGTGATGATGAACACCTCATGTCCTTCATCGACCCACTTATTAATAGTCTGTGAAGCACCTGGAGTCTCCTCATAATTCAACAATTGTTCCGGAAGGTGTCCTACTCTCATCAATTCCTCATACTGCTCATCGTTTAAATCGAATGTTTTTTTCAGGTTAAAGAATTGAACCTCGCTGTAAGGCACATCCTTTCCGAACAATTCCTTTGCAATTTTCGTAAAGTTCTTTGCTGTCTCACATAGTACGTCATCGAAATCTATATATATCTTCATTGTTATGTTTCCTTCCTTCTGTTACGCTCTTCCCATGCAGCATTAGTTATGTGGAATCTCCAGCATATCAAGTAATCTTATAAATGTATCCTGCCCATCCAGACAAGTATCCACAAGCCAGCCCTTTTCATTTCTCCACTCCGAAAGTCCCCTGTAATAAAAGCTCTTCTTACTATCCTCAATAATAAAAGGAATTATATTATTTTTAAGGCATTCTTTTAAAGCTATCAGTCTGCCGACTCTCCCGTTACCGTCCTGGAAAGGATGAATATATTCAAATTCTGCGTGAAATTCAATAATGTCTTCAATCGTCACATTATCCTTTGCATTGTATTTTTCCAGTAATGCCCTCATATGCTCCGTAACCTGTGATGGCTTCGATGTCTCTCTCCCACCAACCATATTAGCGCGTTTTTTATAATCGCCTACCGCAAACCATGAGAGTATAGAATCCTTTGTGTCATGCTTAATAATGTAATGCAGTTTTTTTATAATTTCTTCAGTAAGCTCCTCTTTAGCAATGTCAATGCAGTAATCTATTGCTCTGAAATGATGCACTGTTTCGAGAATATCATCAACAGGAATCCCATCTCCCATATCAATTGTATTAGTTTCAAAAATCAATCTTGTCTGAGCCTCTGAAAGCTTACTTCCTTCAATATGATTTGAATTGTAGGTCATTCTAATCTGAAGCTCATGGTATAGACCTCCTGATAGCTGTATATACTTTTCCTCCCTTAACAATTGCAGAATTCTGTTATCCGCCTCTGCACACCGGGGATGTTCCGGCGCAGCTTTCAGAATGTCAAATATCTTCTCCGGCTTGTCGATAAAACATTCAGCTCCCTGCTGCTCCATGTCCACACGTTTCCTGAAGCCCCATTCAACCATAATAAGCTTCATTCCGGAATTTTTCGCAGTCTCAATATCGACCTCTGAATCCCCGACATAAACCGCATTTGCGCGGCTCCTGTTAAGCCGGTACAGTGCTTCATTCACCATATCCGCCTCCGGCTTCTTTGCCATGTTGGGATTATCGCCGACCGCAAGTGGAACCAGCTCACCGAAGAAATGCTCACACAGGCTCTGTGTTGCGCTCTGAAGCTTGTTCGACACAACTGCGACCTTATATCCCTGCTCTTTAAGTCCGGTAAGCATATCAACAATTCCCGGATATGGTCTTGTGTGGTCAAGATTATGGATTGCATAATGCTTTTTAAACTCCGCAAATATCTTGTCAAAAAGCTCCTTGTCCGTTCCCGGCACAACCGCGCGCTCTATGAGCTTAGCGACACCGTTTCCCACGAATGCCGTCACCTCCTCAAGAGTTCTTTCCGGCATTCCGTACTGTCGTAAGGCGTGGTTAGTGCTTGCCGCAAGATCCTCTATGGTGTAGAGCAGTGTTCCGTCAAGGTCAAAGATTACCGTATCAATTTTCCCGGCAGCGATACTTTTCTCCGATACGCTTTCCTGTGCCTCATTGCAGGCTTTTTTTTCAAGAAAAATATCCTCAAGCTCACTAAACTTGTCTATGCTTCTCCAAGGCTTCTCAACCTTTCCAAGTCCATAGGCGGCATACACGATAGGTATTCCTGCCTTATCACACGAATCGGCATCGCCCTGCGTGTCACCTACATAGACCGCATTTTTAAGATTATTTCTCTCAATAATTTTTCTTATTGTCACATCCTTCGACGCATTCGTATCACCAAAGCACATCCAGTCGGTAAAATATTTCCGGACATCGTGCACCGCAAAGACGGTATCTATATAGCCTCTCTGCGCGTTGGTCACTATAAACAGCTTATATCTATGTGACAGCTTTTCAAGAGTCTTTTCAACATCCTCATACAAATCAGGTGCATATCTTATAAGATATTCTTTCTGTCTTTTGTAGATTACACCTGTTATCTTCTCGTATTCTTCTTTCGTGCTGTTCGGATAAAAATGGAAAAATATCGTATCCATCGTCTTCCCGAACATAGCTCCAAGGCTCTTACCGTCAAAATTAATCTCCCAGTCCGTGAGCTCCGTGATAACATCGCGCCACGCATGAGCTACCGCATCTCTCACATCCCACAGAGTACCGTCCACGTCAAATATTATACTGTCGAACTTATTATAATTATAATCGCCCATTATCTTCACCTTTTTTCACCTTTTTCTTTTCATCTATAACCATTCATAACCATGCAAAACTGCGTTCTGCGATTGCCTGCATTCAGGCATATAAACAGTTTTATATGGCAGTATGACCACATATACAAAAGGAAAGCCTCATGGAGACGTTTTTGAGAATGCGGTTCTGAATAGTTACTCTTATTTTTTATTTTCGCTTATTATACCACATGAAAATTGGTATTACCATTGCAGAAATGTTATTTTGAATTTTCCTGATAAACGTATGTGGTTCTAAACTAATTTCATTGTTCATGGAAGTTCTGCCTATTACATCATATTTGAAATGCTTTGGGCAGACTTTTCAGCACGCTCAGTTGATATTCTTTCGTTTTCTCTGCCCACAGCATTATATTTGGCATGCCCTAGGCAGACATTTTCGCACGCTCAGACGCTTCTCCTGTGATTTTATCTGCCCATGGCTTCGTATTTAACATGCTTTGGACTGATATTTCGGCACTTTCAGGCGGTTTTCTCTGCCCATGGCATTATATATACCATGCCCCAGGCAGACATTTTAGCAGATATGGCAGAAATATGCGATTTCTCCCCCAGCTCTAAGCAATTAAAATTATTTTTTTAAAAATTAAGCTTTATTACTTTGCTGCTTTATTTTATAATGTAATTATTAAATTCAGGGAGGAAATATCATGCCAAAGCTTAAGGATATTGATAAGGTACTTATTATTGGTTCAGGACCTATTGTGATAGGTCAGGCCTGCGAGTTCGATTACTCGGGAACCCAGGCGTGTAAAGCACTCAGAAAGCTCGGTTATAAGATTGTTCTTGTAAACTCTAACCCCGCAACAATCATGACCGACCCTGAGACTGCAGATGTCACCTACATTGAGCCTCTTAATGTTGAACGTCTTGAACAGATTATCGCCAAGGAGCGCCCGGACGCACTGCTTCCGAACCTCGGCGGCCAGTCAGGTCTTAATCTCTGCTCAGAATTATACAAGGCAGGTGTGCTTGACAAATATAATGTCAAGGTTATCGGTGTACAGGTGGATGCCATCGAACGCGGCGAGGACCGTATTGAGTTCAAAAAGACAATGAATTCCCTCGGCATTGAGATGGCACGAAGCGAGGTTGCCTACTCTGTCGATGAAGCACTCGCCATAGCAGACAAGCTCGGATACCCGGTCGTTCTTCGTCCTGCATATACAATGGGCGGTGCCGGCGGCGGACTTGTATACAACAGGGAAGAGCTTCAGACCGTATGTGCAAGAGGTCTTCAGGCAAGTATAGTCGGCCAGGTTCTTGTGGAAGAGTCCATTCTCGGCTGGGAGGAGCTTGAGCTTGAGGTAGTACGCGACAGCGAAGGCAACATGATTACAGTATGCTTTATTGAGAACATTGATCCGCTCGGTGTGCATACAGGCGATTCCTTCTGCTGCGCCCCTATGCTCACAATATCCGAAGACTGCCAAAAGAGACTGCAGGAGCAGGCCTACAAGATTGTTGACAAGGTTCAGGTTATCGGCGGAACCAATGTACAGTTCGCACATGACCCTGTAACAGACAGAATAATAGTCATCGAAATTAACCCGCGTACATCACGTTCTTCAGCGCTTGCTTCCAAGGCAACCGGTTTTCCTATTGCGCTTGTCTCAGCCATGTTAGCGGCAGGTCTTACCCTGCGTGACATCCCTTGCGGAAAATACGGCACTCTTGATAAGTATGTCCCGGACGGTGACTATGTGGTTATCAAGTTCGCACGCTGGGCATTCGAAAAATTCAAGGGTGTGGAAGATAAGCTCGGAACACAGATGAGAGCTGTCGGCGAGGTCATGAGCATCGGCAAGAACTATAAGGAAGCCTTCCAGAAGGCAATCCGCAGCCTTGAAAACGGCAGATACGGTCTTGGACATGCAAAGAATTTTGACACGCTCTCCAAGGAAGAGCTATTGAAAAAGCTGGTTACACCTTCGAGCGAGCGTCATTTTATCATGTACGAAGCTCTCAGAAAGGGGGCAACGGTGGATGAGATATATGAGCTTACCAGGGTTAAGCATTATTTCATATCACAGATGAAGGAATTGGTTGACGAGGAGGAGGAGCTTCTCAAGTTCAAGGGTTCACTTCCATCGGATGAGCTGCTGACCAAGGCAAAGAAGGATGGCTTCTCAGACAAATATCTTAGCCAGCTTCTTGATGTCTCCGAGGATGATGTGCGCAGCAGACGTACAAGCCTTGGCGTTAATGAAGCCTGGGAGGGCATACATGTATCAGGAACCGAGAACAGTGCCTACTACTACTCAACCTACAACGGCGAGGATAAGAACCCTGTTTCAACTAACAGAAAAATTATGATTCTCGGCGGTGGTCCTAACAGAATAGGTCAGGGTATCGAATTTGACTACTGCTGTGTTCATGCCTCCCTCGCACTCAAAAAGCTGGGATTTGAGACAATTATTGTCAACTGTAATCCTGAGACGGTATCGACTGACTATGATACCTCAGACAAGCTCTACTTTGAGCCGCTTACACTTGAGGATGTGCTGAGCATATATAACAAGGAGAAGCCTCTCGGTGTCATCGCACAGTTCGGTGGTCAGACACCCCTCAATCTTGCGGCTTCGCTTGAGAAAAACGGTGTGAAAATTCTCGGAACCTCACCTGCCGTGATCGACCTTGCAGAGGACAGAGACCAGTTCCGCGCCATGATGGATAAGCTTGAAATTCCTATGCCTGAATCAGGCATGGCGACAACAGTGGATGAAGCCATCAGCATCGCCAATGGAATAGGCTACCCTGTCATGGTTCGTCCTTCATACGTTCTTGGCGGACGCGGAATGGAAGTGGTATATGATGACGAGAGCATGAGCGACTATATGAAGGCTGCTGTCGGTGTAACACCTGACCGCCCTATCCTCATTGACCGTTTCCTTAACAACGCCCTCGAGTGTGAGTCCGATGCCATAAGCGATGGCACACATGCCTTCGTTCCTGCAGTAATGGAGCACATTGAGCTTGCCGGCGTACACTCAGGAGACTCAGCCTGCATCATTCCATCTGTACACATTTCAGAGGAAAATGTACGTCTTATCAAAGAATACACACGCAGAATTGCCGAGGAAATGCATGTAAAGGGTCTTATGAACATGCAGTATGCCATTGAAAAAGGAAAGGTATATGTGCTTGAGGCTAACCCAAGAGCTTCCCGTACAGTACCTCTCGTCTCAAAGGTCTGCGATATAAGAATGGTTCCTATTGCAACGGATATCATCACAAGCGAGCTTACCGGAAGACCATCTCCGATTCCGGCAATGAAGGAAAGACACATTCCATACTATGGTGTGAAGGAAGCTGCCTTCCCATTCAATATGTTCCCGGAGGTTGACCCGATACTTGGACCTGAGATGCGCTCTACAGGTGAGGTGCTCGGTCTTTCATCCCACTATGGTGAAGCCTTCTACAAAGCGGAGGAAGGCGTATCCTCCAAGCTTCCGCTTGAGGGAACAGTCCTCATCTCTGTTAACCGCAAGGATAAGGAGGAGGTTGTCGATGTCGCAGGAAGCTTCGTAAACGATGGCTTCAAGGTTCTCGCAACAGGCGGAACCTATGACCTTATCGCCGAGGCCGGATTGCCTGTCACAAAGATTAAAAAGCTCTATGAGGGTCGTCCTAACATACTCGATGCCATAACCAACGGCGAGATTGATTTGATAATCAACTCCCCTGTCGGCAAGGAAAGCGTACATGATGACAGCTACTTAAGAAAGGCAGCCATCAAAGCGAGAATACCTTACATGACAACCATGGCTGCGGCAAAGGCAACCGCTGAAGGAATAGCCTATGTTAAAAAGAACGGTTCGTCTGAGGTAAGGTCGCTTCAGGAGCTCCACAGCCTTATCACTGACAAATAAGGTTTAAAATAACAGCTAAATGCAGGCATAGTAAAACAGACAACAAAAAAGGACAATATCATTCAGAAAAGATAATTTAATCTGAATGATATTGTCCTTTTAATATTCGGGAACCGCTGATTTAATGCGTAAACCGCTGCTTCCCCATGTTTTGCAGTTACCGGTTACTGCTTATCTGTTTCCGATAGTCGCAATATCTATAGGAGTCATATGCTGCTTATCCTGAACCTCAAGGCTTGTGATGAGCGCATGAGCCGTATCAAGTGATGTGAGAACATTGACACCTGTCTCGATTGCATGACGGCGGATTAAGAAGCCGTCACCGCTGTGCTCAATACCGTTAGACGGGCTGTCTATTACAAGGTCGATCTTGTGCTCAAGAATGAGGTCGAGAAGTGTCGGAGCCTCCTGCTCAAGCTTGTTGACCTTGATTGCATTTACACCTCTCTCGTTCAGATACTTGGCTGTTCCGAGAGTTGCATATATCTTGTAGCCGAGCTTCTCAAAGCGCTGTGCTATATCAACAACATCCGGCTTATCCTCATCCTTGACGGTAATGATAATCTGCTTGTGCTTCGGAAGATTAACCCCCGCACCCTGGAATGCCTTGTAAAGAGCCTCATTGAACTGCTTAGCAATACCAAGACACTCACCTGTGGACTTCATCTCAGGTCCAAGGCTTATGTCAGCGCCTCTGATTTTTTCAAATGAGAATACAGGCATCTTTATTGCGATGTAATCTGCCTTAGCCTGAAGTCCCGGTGTGTAACCCATGCTCTTTATTGTGTGACCTGTTATGACGCGGGTTGCGAGCTTAACAATAGGAATTCCCGTAACCTTGCTGATATACGGAACAGTTCTTGATGAACGAGGGTTTACCTCGATTACATACACATCCTCATGGCTTACGATAAACTGGATATTGATAAGTCCCTTTACATGAAGGGCTCTTGCAAGCTTGCCTGTGTAATCTTCAAGCGTTGCGATAACCTTGTCGTTAAGGCTCTGTGCAGGATATACCGAAATTGAGTCTCCTGAGTGGATACCCGCTCTCTCAATATGCTCCATTATACCCGGAATAAGAATGTCCTCGCCATCACATACGGCATCGACCTCTATTTCCTTTCCGACAATATACTTATCTACAAGTACAGGATGCTCCTGGACCTGTCTGTTGATGATATTCATAAACTCAACCACATCATCATCCGATACAGCAATCTGCATTCCCTGTCCGCCAAGTACATAGGAAGGTCTTACAAGTACAGGATAGCCAAGCTCATGAGAAGCATTTAATGCCTCATCAACGGTGAATACTGTGTGTCCCTTCGGTCTTGGAATAGCACACTTTTCAAGAATCTCATCAAAAAGCTCTCTGTCCTCGGCAGCGTCAACATCCTCTGCACTTGTTCCGAGAATAGGAACTCCCATCTCCATAAGGCTCTTGGTGAGCTTAATCGCCGTCTGTCCACCGAACTGGACTACAGCTCCGTCCGGCTTCTCCAGCTCAACGATATTCTCAACATCCTCCGGTGTGAGCGGCTCAAAGTAAAGCTTGTCCGCAATATCAAAGTCCGTACTTACAGTCTCAGGGTTGTTGTTTACAATGATTGTCTCATAGCCTTCCTGCTTGAATGCCCATGTGCTGTGAACCGAGCAGTAATCAAATTCGATACCCTGACCGATTCTGATAGGACCTGAACCAAGTACAAGAACCTTCTTCTCAGGATGTGTCTTTATGACCTCATTCTCACTCTTAAAGCAAGAATAATAGTAAGGTGTCGTCGCCTCGAACTCTGCCGCACAGGTATCAACCATCTTGAATGCCGCATGGATGCCATACTCATTTCTGAGTGCCTTGATATCTTTTGTGGTCTTTCCCGTAAACCTTGCGATTACATTGTCAGGAAACTCTATTCTCTTAGCCTCTAAAAGAAGCTCCTTGGTAAGCGGCTGTGTCTTAAGGGCATTCTCCATCTCAACAAGAATTGCAATCTTATCTATAAACCATACATCAATCTTGGTGATATCATGAATTGTCTCGTAGGTAACTCCTCTTCTTATCGCCTCAGCAATAACGTAGATTCTTCTGTCATCTACTCTGTTTAACATCTCGATAATCTCTTCGTCTGAATATCCGGAATAATCCTCGTTCATAAGGCAGTCCACATGCTGCTCAAGTGAACGTACAGCCTTCATGAGTGCTCCCTCGAAGTTCGTACAGATACTCATTACCTCACCGGTTGCCTTCATCTGCGTAGTGAGCTTTCTTGAAGCGTGGATAAATTTATCAAAAGGAAGTCTCGGAATCTTGACTACACAGTAATCAAGTGCAGGCTCGAAGCTTGCGTAGGTCTTTCCGGTGATGGCGTTCTTAATCTCATCAAGTGTATAGCCGAGTGCAATCTTTGCAGCAACCTTGGCGATAGGATAACCTGTTGCCTTGGATGCAAGTGCGGATGAACGGCTTACTCTTGGATTAACCTCGATTACACAGTACTCAAAGCTTGTAGGATGAAGTGCGAACTGAACATTACATCCGCCTGTAATCTGAAGCTCATTTATAATGTTGAGCGCAGATGAACGAAGCATCTGGTACTCTTTATCCGAAAGTGTCTGGCTGGGTGCGACAACGATACTGTCTCCGGTGTGAACTCCGACAGGGTCTAAGTTCTCCATGTTACATACCGTGATGCAGTTGCCGGCGCTGTCACGCATAACCTCGTACTCGATTTCCTTCCAGCCTGCGATACATCTCTCTACAAGCACCTGTCCAACTCTTGAAAGACGGAGACCGTTAGAGAGAATCTCGACTAGCTCCTCCTCATTCTTGGCGATACCGCCGCCGCTTCCTCCAAGTGTGTAAGCAGGACGAAGAACAACCGGATAACCGATTTTATTCGTAAATTCAATACCGTCCTCAACATTCTCAACAACAAGTGAAGGTGCGCAAGGCTCACCAATCTTCTCCATTGTAGTCTTGAATTCAAGTCTGTCCTCAGCCTTCTTGATTGTGAGTGCTGTTGTACCGATGAGCTTTACATTGTGCTCCTCAAGGAAGCCTGTCTCTGCAATCTCCATCGCAAGGTTAAGACCAGCCTGACCTCCGAGTGTAGGAAGAATGCTGTCCGGCTTCTCCTTTATGATAATCTGCTCGAGAGACTTGATTGTGAGAGGCTCGATATATACCTCATCAGCGATATCCTTATCTGTCATAATCGTAGCAGGGTTGGAGTTTACAAGTACTACCTCAATGCCCTCCTCCTTGAGAGAACGGCATGCCTGTGTTCCCGCATAGTCAAACTCAGCAGCCTGTCCGATTACAATAGGACCCGAACCGATAACCAATACTTTTTTAATATCCTTATTCTTAGGCATTATCTTGCACCTCCCATCATCTCTATAAATCTGTCAAAAAGAAATCCTGTGTCAAGAGGACCTGCACATGCCTCCGGGTGGAACTGGACTGTATACACATTCTTCTTAATATATGAAAGTCCTTCGTTCGTACCGTCATTTACATTGCAGAAGCTCGGAACCGCAAGGTCAGCGGAAATCGTCTTTTCATCGACAACATATCCGTGGTTCTGGCTGGAAATGTATACCTTTCCCGTCTTTAAATCCTTAACCGGATGATTTGCTCCTCTGTGTCCGTACTTCATCTTATGTGTATCCGCTCCTGTCGCAAGTGCCATGAGCTGATGTCCGAGACAGATTGCAAAAATAGGAACTCCGGACTCATAGAGCTTACGGACCTCATCGATTATCGTTCCGCAGTCCTTCGGGTCTCCGGGACCGTTCGATAACATGATTCCGTCAGGATTGTCGGCAAGTATCTCTTCCGCCGTTGTTCTCGCAGGATATACCGTAACCTTACAGCCTCTCTTATTAAGGCTCCTTGCAATATTTCTCTTAGCACCGAAATCCATAAGTGCAACCTTATAACCATCACCGTCAAGTACATACTTCTCGGCACAGGTGACCTTGTCGACAACATTTCCCGTGCGGTATTCCTTAATCCTAGGAATAATCTCATCAAGCTTATAATTTTCATTGGTGGTTATCATGCCGTTCATGGTACCCTTTTCACGGAGGATTTTAGTAAGAGCTCTGGTATCAATACCTGAAATACCGGGTATATCATTAACTTCAAGGAAATTCTGGATGGTATCTTCACTTCTGAAATTACTAGGGATTCTCGATAACTCCCTGACAATAAAACCGTCCGGCCATGGTCTCCCGGACTCCATATCTGCATGACATATTCCATAATTACCAATCAAAGGATATGTCATTACTACCGCCTGTCCGGCATAAGAAGGGTCAGTCAGCACCTCCAAATATCCGGTCATTGAGGTATTAAAAACTATCTCACTGATGACTTCTCTCGCAGAACCGATACTGGTTCCCTCAAATACATTTCCGTCCTCAAGAATCAGAAAAGCTTTCATTATACCACCATTAATCCTTTCCATCTGTACTTTAAGCTGTTTCTACGCATGCAGATTTTCCTGCATAAAAATTCAGTAATAATGTATATTTGATGTATTGCCTGTATAAAAATGCATTATTCCCTAAATTTTCTCAAAAAAAAAGACAGCTATACGGAGGTTATATCCTTACTACCCGGATATCTCCTTGTGTCTTTTCTCTAAGTTGACAAAAGTTTACCACAAAGTCATGAGCATTGCAAGCACAAAATTAAAAACCTTGAGAACTTATCCGACGCCTCAATGACCTTATCCCAGCTATGTGCGGTCTGACCAAGACCATGTATGTATATTCTCTTCATCATGTTTCCCCTTCCCCGTCTGCGGGTTCTCTTTTAAGCTCAACTATGTACTCCGTTGTCCCTTCCTCGAACTTTCTTGCGCCCGTCTGTATAAAGCCGTGCCTGTTGTAGAACGCTATTGCCCTTGTATTTTTCTCAAGTGCCCAAAGTAAATCCGCATTCAGCTTCTCGACGGCATATTTTATCAGCTTATCCCCTATTTTCTGATTCTGAAAGCACACATCCACATACAGCTTGCAGATTTCCGTGCCCTCCTTCTGCATAAAGCCCTTCACCACGCCGTCATCATAGACATAGATGTTGTCCAGTATCTCTTCCCTGCCAAAATAATTATTCACAAGCGGAACCACCTGCATCTCGCCGAATGAATATTTCTCATCCTTAAATATGGGAAAATAATTAATTCTGTTATTGAACACATAAATCTCAGCAATCCTTGATAAATCGCCCGACTCGGCTTTTCTTATACTCATAAAGCCCTCCTGAAAGAATTAATATCGCATATTATCAAAGTATCGGCTTTCCAATATTCATATTTATACCCCTGCATACTGCAAGCATAGCTTACAGTACTGCCACCAATAAGTTGTTTGAAAGTTTCACTTTCAAACTTTTTCTCCATTCCGGAGCTTCCCCATCTTCCGCCCAATACTCATCAATGAATTTTATTTTTGAATCCTCAAGTTTAAAAAATGATGTGACGTGAAGTGACCAGCTTCTGTCCTTCGGATACAATCGGCAATAGCCTGCACAATGCCATCCCCCGGGTTTGGAATTATCCGCATATCAAGCGACATTGCCGCACCGATTCCTATGCATATAATTCCCGCAACAAGCACTAAAAGCTGTAACACAAATCCATTTTCCGGTGCAGGTATCCACGCAGAAAAAAGATTCATAAACCGCGTGAAAACAAGGCTCAGCGGAAGCTGTAATAAATCCTTTCCCAATGTGATAAGCAGCTCTTTTCCCTGCCCTTTCTTCAATGCTATATGTATCAGCACCTCAATAAGCACAAATACGGTATACAGAACAAATGTCATATTTCCAAAATTCACACCAAGAATCATAGAAACGTTGTACGAAACCGAAATAATCGGTGAGACGCCAAGCCCTGATTTAGTATTGAGAATAATACCCAATGCCACTTTCCGTATTATATCGCGAAACGTTATCTTTCTCAATTACGAATTCTCTTAAATCAAAAATTTACTTTGAAATATAAAATGGTTTGCAGTTTCAGTTAGATGGCATTTCATACGCCGGAAAATAAGCTTTTGTTGCACTCAAAAAGCAGTCTGTTTCACCTTTATTGAAACAGACTGCCTCAAATAATCAGTTTTTAATATGCCACTTCCGAGCGCCTATCAGACTTGAAGCTTATGCACTCATGCTCCCTGCTTTGCCGCTATCGTCCTCTTTAATCTTGCTCCCATACGGCTTAGTATCTCATTAGTTATCGTCCCCGATTCTTCGGCAAGCTGTGAAGCATTGATACATTCGTCTCCCGACCTGCCGATTATTACCGCAATATCCCCAGATTTCACACCGGCAATATCGCTAACATCAACTATGGTCTGATCCATGCATATCCTCCCGATTATCGGAGCCTTTTTTCCAGCTATGAGCACATAGCCCCTGCCCTGTGAAAGCTCTCTTGGAAGACCGTCGGCGTAGCCTATGGACAGAGCCGCTATTTTCATGTCCTTTCTGGCGGTAAAAGCCATGCCATAACCTGCGCACTCACCATTATTTAGTTCCCTGACTGATGATACTCTTGCCTTTAACTGGAGCACCGGGAACAGCTTATCCTTCCATGCCTCCTCGTCCTGTGCGGTACTCAACACTCCGTACAGCGCGATACCTACCCGCGCATAGTCGCCGCCAAGCTTAGGATAATTAAGTACTCCGTAGCTTGCCGATATGTGCGTTTTCGGGAGGATGTAACCTCTCTCCATCAATTCCTTTTTCAGTTTTTCGAACTCATCCACTTGTTTTAAGGTGAATTCAACATCCTTCTTTTTAAGGGAGTCATCAGCAGACAGATGTGTAAAAATCCCATCCACCTTCAGATTTTTCATATCCATGATACTGCATATACCATCTATGTTTTCGCTTCGCTCACCAAGTCTGTGCATGCCCGTATCCACCCCTACATGCACATGAAATTTTCTGTGATTCCTTATGCCATAATCATTCAGCCTCACAGCATACTCAAAATCCACTATTGTCTGCGTGATTCCATATTTTGACAATAAATCCCACTCTCGCGGATGGGTATATCCAAGAACCAACAGCATGCCCTTGACCCCGGCTTTTCTAAGCTCAACCGCCTCATCAACGCAGGCGACACAGAAAGAATCTATTCCAAGAGTTTCAAGCTGCTTCGTTATAATAACAGCTCCGTGTCCGTATGCCTGTGCCTTGACCGCCGGCATAAGCTCACAGCCCGCCGGAAGCATATTTTTCAGAAAAGTCACATTGTTTTTAAGCGCCTCCATATCAAGCTCAATCCATGCTCTGTCCTTTGCATATCCTTCGCTCTCCAAAGCAGTGCGTCCGTCGCTGTTCCTGCAAAATTTATTTACCACCACATTGACAAGCCATGCCGCGAATACGCTCACTGCACTTACCACAAAGAAGTTTAACAGACTGTTGCCGACCACATGCGCCGCTGCAGGAACCAGCTTTGCCGCCGCTCTCAAAATGACAATAATCGCGGGGTGAAGAATGTATATCCACGTTGAAAGCCTGCGAAGCTGCTTTTTAGGCTCCATATTGATATCAAACAAGAGTTGATACAGAAATATCATAACAGCCGGGAGGAAAACATACATGCTGTCATGCCTCTGCATACCGTTTACGTGAAGCGCAAAGCCCTCCACCGTCATTAAAATGAATGACAACAGCAACCCAACAAGCCTCCCGGCGCCGGATATTTTTTTACCGTATTCCTCCGACCGGATTCCAAGCACAAGAAATACCGGTGCGAAAAAAAATCCGTTCCGCGTATAAGAAAACACCCTGAACATTGCATTGTATATTACATTGAGTGCCGGCACCTTGACTGTAAGCCCATAATAGCTGTCACCCAAAAGCCCCACAATGTAAAGCACAACCGCTATCGCCGTCATCATTACTATGTCAAGCCATCTGCTCATTCCATACACAAGCAGCACCCCGATGATACACGCCGGAAAATACCACAAATGATAGAATGTTCCGTCAAACAAGAGCATTTTCAGCGCACCAAGCAGGTCAAGTCCCCTGTAATGTCCTGCATATATACCAATCGGAATATAGATAATTATTGAAATTATATACATAAAAAAAAGTTTTTTAATATAATTCCATATTTTTGAGGCATCTGGTTTATTTTTCCTATTTTGGTTGTAGAAATCCGACAGAATGTACTGTCCTGTAACCATGAAAAAGAATGGCACCGCAACTCTCGCCGCAATCCGCGTCACAAAGAAATCAAGATTTTCACTAATACCCGAAAATGGCGATGTGTGTATGGATATCACAAGAAGTGCCGCGATAATCCTGAATATATCAAGCCCTCCGCTTTTTTGCTTCTGTGACATAGCCTTCCTCTTTTCCGGTAGTTTTTCTGAGCCATTCGATATATTCCTCAAGAGTTATTTTTCTCTCAGCTATAGCCTTGGCATGCTCAACTCCCACATATCTGAAATGCCACGGCTCATGCCCGATATGCGTGACTGCCTCCCTGCCCTCAGGATAACGCTCTATGAAACCATAGTCTGCCGCCATATCGCGAAATGTCTGGCATATCCCGGTGTACGGAAAATCCGGGCGGATGAAGTCGACCTTATCCTGCCTAAGTCCAAGGTCTATGGCAAGTCCGGTCTGATGTTCACTGTGCCCCGGAACAGCCACATATTTTTCGGTAAATTCAAGCCCGCTGTCGACCACACTGTCATCCCAGATTTTCTGCTGCTGCGCCTGCGAACGGTATCCACTCACGGGCACAATATATTTCCATCCATCAATCGCTTCCATAAGCTTGTTTAGCCAAGCCGCAGCCTCACTTTCAAGCAGCACACTCTCTCCCCACGGCGAAGCACCTATATCCTCCAGCTTCAAAAAGCGCCCGCTCACGCCATTTAACCCATGCTTATCATTTACAAGCACCAGCCTGCCACACTGCGCCTGCTGTACCGGCATAATCACTCTCTTCATATACTGTCTCTCCTTATCACCAATTAGGTACTTAGGTAATTACAAAACCTGCCCCAGAATCCTGTCAATTACCTCTTTAAATTCAATTCCGGCAGCCCTCATCATCCCCGGATACCTGCTGTGCTCCGTAAATCCCGGAATGGTGTTGACCTCGTTAAAGACTATCTCACCCTCATTTGTGAGAAACATATCTACACGCGCAAAGCCCGAACATCCCAACGCCCTATATATTTTCCGGGCTGTAGCCTTTATCCTCTGTGCGGTCTCTCCGTCCACACGCGCCGGCACATGAATTTTCGATGTCTTGAGTGTATATTTTTCGGTAAAATCAAAGAATCCTTCTGAAAGCTCAATCTCATCGACCTCTCCGACAATCAGCTTGTCCGTTCCAAGCACAGCACAGCCAACCTCGAAGCCCTCTATATTTTCCTCTATAATCACGCTGTCATCGTACTCAAAAGCCTTCTTTACAGAGGCGCACAGCTCGCTGTCCTTGCACACCTTGGTTATTCCGAAGGATGAGCCCGCCTTCACCGGCTTGACAAAAAGAGGAAAGCCCACAATATCGGCGAACTTTGCAACCACTTCCATAGCATTTTCACTGTTCACAACCATCGCCTTCGGAACTCTCACTCCTGCCTCTCCAACCAGTCTGTGCGCTCTGTCCTTGTCCATGCACAGCGCGGAGGCAAGTATTCCACAGCCCGCAACAGGTATGCCTGCAACCGACAGACATCCCTGCACCGAACCGTCCTCACCGTTCTTGCCATGCAGTACCGGCAGAGCGGCGTCTATTTTTATATAGCTTGTTGTACAATTATCTATGATAACAAGCTCATGCCTGCTCCTGTCCGGTGATATGACCGCCCTCCTACAGCTCTCATTCCACCATGAATCATTCTCTATATTCTGAACATCACCATCGTAGTAATACCAGTCACCAGCCTTTGTGATTCCGACAAGCACAGGCATATATTTATCCCTGTCAATATTTCTTATCACAGCCGCAGCCGACTGCAGCGACACCCCATACTCCGGTGAACATCCCCCGAATATCACAAGCACATTCTTAATACCTGATTCCCTATCCATACTCTTTCCTCATTTCCATATATTCTAAAACGGGCTTTTTAATCAGCTTCCGATGTCAAAACATGCTTAGTAAACTTAACTGTGTACAACATGTTATATATATACATATCACGACTTTTGGGAGAAGCTTAGATGTTCTTAGAACATCTTGCTTCGTACAAAAAAGCGCCCCGCTCCGATACAATAAATGTACCAGAACAGAGCGCCCCATATATTCGGCAATGCTATTAAATTTCTTATGATTTTCCCATGAAATTCTTACGATTTTATGACGGAAGCGTCAGAGTGAACACTATCTTTTCGTCCGCACTCGCCGCCTCTATGGTTCCGCCGTGAAGTTCAACAATCTCTTTTGCAATCGCAAGCCCCAGTCCTGAGCCTCCCGTGGAGGTGGAACGCGACGAATCCACCCTGTAAAACTGCTCAAAAATCCTCGCAAGCTTCTCTGGAAGTATCGTCTTTCCAACATTGCTCACTACAATCCGCACATTGTCATTGTCCCTCTTCATCGAAAGAATTATCTTCGTGCCATTGTAACTATAGTTTATGGCATTTCTTAGCAGATTGTCGAACACTCTCTCAAGCTTATCCCTGTCGCACATGATATTTACATTGCTTTCCAGCTCCGTGACAATCTCCAGTTCCTTCTCCGCAAGCAGCGGTCTAAACTCAAATGCTATCTGCTCAAGCATCATCGACAGGTTCGTGTTCTCCATGTCAAGTGTGAGCGTTGTAAGGTTGAACCTTGTTATGTCAAAGAAATCGTTGATAAGCTCCTCTAGCCTCTCAGCCTTTTCAAGCGCAATCCCGGTATACCGCGCCCTCGTTGCGGCGGATATGTCCGGTTCGTCAACCAGAAGATTAAGATAGCCTATGACGCTTGTGAGTGGTGTCTTTAGGTCATGCGCCAGATACACAATGAGGTCATTTTTCCTCTGCTCTGCGGCTCTGGCAATCAGTTCATTTTTTATCGACTGCTCGCGAAGCATATTTAGCTCGTCCTCAACATTTCTCATCGCCTTTGGAAGCACAATCACCTCGTCCTTGTTCTCAAGCATCTGCCCGGTGGCGTCTATTATGTCATCTAAATACTTTAACGGCTTGCTCATAAAATAGTACGTCAGCATGACTATTCCGGCTGCATAGAATCCAACCACGGACGCCATGAAATATTCCTGCACAAATATACCGATATAGTACAGCGGAGTAGTCCGCCACGATATTTTTATTGCAAGCTGTATCCCGGCAATACCAAGCACAACATATAAAACCGTATATATAATAAGTGCCAGAAAATACTGCCATACCAGTGTGCGCGAAACACGGCTTCTTATGGCACGCCTTTTCTTATTGTTATTATCAGCGTTATTTTTATTCTTGTTGTTATTTTTATTGTAATTGTTATTGCTATTCAATCTTGTATCCAACCCCCCAGACCGTCTTTACGAACCTTGGCTTTCTTGCCGGCTCATTGAGCTTCTCGCGAAGTCTGGCTATATGCGCCATAACCGTGTTGTTGTTGTCAAGATACTTCTCACCCCACACTGCCTCGAACAGCTCCTCCGATGACACAACCTTTCCGCGGCGTTCACACAGATACCACAAAATTGAGAACTCTATAGGTGTTAACGATAACTCCTTTCCGTTAAAGGTGCACAGATGGCTCTCCTTTTCTATATGCAGGCTGCGTATATCGTACTCCTCTGTCTGCTTGTTCTCAACCACTCCTGTACTGTTGTTGTACCTTGTGTACCTCCTTAGCTGCGTCTTGACTCTCGCAACAAGCTCCAATGGATTAAACGGCTTAGTTATGTAATCATCAGCGCCCAGTGTAAGCCCTGTTATCTTGTCCATATCTTCAACCTTCGCCGTGAGCATAATTATGGGATAAAAATGCTCCTCCCTTATATGTCTGCAAAGCGTAAAACCGTCCATATCAGGCATCATCACATCAAGTATGGCAAGTGAAAGCTCCTCATGCCGCACGCATTCAAGAGCCTCCGTTGCACTATAGAACTTAAACACGTCATAACCTTCATTCTTTAAATAGACCTCCACAAGATCCGCTATCGCCGCCTCATCATCGACAATCATTATCTTTTCCTGCAAATCGTGTTCCCTCATTTCTTAACAGGCAGTTGCGAAACCCTGATTTTCCAATAAAGACTGCGCAATTACCCAATGCTTATTATAACTCCGATAAAATCACTTCAAATCTGTCATGGCTTCATAACGGCTTTTTACTGCGCCATGACTGTCCCTTCTGTTTATCGGTATACTTTTGCCTTTTCCACAGATTATGTTAAATTTGACAGACGCCAATGTCAACATTTTTATTAATTATAATATTATTAAGTAGAAAATTGATTAGAAAATGAAAAACCTGCCCCTTGTCCGTGCACTGAATTTTCACATATTATCCTTTTTCTGCATATACTGATACAAATTATGTTTTCATAACAGAGGTTTTCATGCTCATAAAAAAAGAACGCTTTCATTTTGCACAGGAGGAGGAAGGGCAGCTCATGGTCGACGTGACCGACCGCGTGAACAACCGCCCTATCGACGGTGCAAGCGTGTCCATATCCTACGTCGGCGACCCGCAGGATACGCTTGAGCAGCTCACAACCGACTCCAACGGCATGACCGAGGAGATTGACCTTGCCGCACCGCCGCGAAGCTACAGTGAATACCCATTATCAGATGTCCAGCCTTACTCCGAATACAATCTCATCATCACGGCTCCGGGGTATGAGCCTACCACTATATCAGGCTCTGAGATATTCTCAGGCGAGCTGTCCATCCAGCCTGTAAGCCTTAATCCTGTACTTCCAAACGCATCAGCAAGTGTAATTAATATCCCCGCAAACACACTATGGGGTGTATTTCCTCCGAAAATTCCCGAGGACGAGATAAAGCCGGTACGAAGCTCCGGTGAAATAGTGCTCAGCCGTGTTGTCATTCCCGAGTATGTCGTTGTCCATGACGGTGTCCCATCCGACTCCTCCGCCACAGACTACTATGTGCGCTATGCTGACTATATAAAAAATGTCGCGAGCAGTGAAATCTATTCTACATGGCCTGAAGCCACTCTCCGCGCAAACATCACGGCAATAATGTCCTTCACTCTCAACCGTGTGTACACGGAGTGGTACAGGAACAAGGGCTATGACTTTACGATAACCACCTCAACGGCGTACGACCACAAGTGGGTATATGGGCGCAATATCTTTGACAGCATATCCCGCATTGTCGATGAAATATTTGCCAGCTATGTCTCCCGCCCGAATGTAAAACAGCCGATACTCACACAGTACTGCGACGGCAAGCGCGTATCCTGCCCTAACGCGATGAGCCAGTGGGGAAGCAAGGCTCTGGGCGATGACGGCTACAGCGACATAGAAATCCTGCGCTACTACTACGGAAGCTCCGCCTACATCAACACAGCCGAGGAAATCAGCGGTATCCCCGCCTCCTACCCCGGATATGAGCTGACCATCGGCTCCTCCGGCGAGAAAGTGCGCCAGCTTCAGGAGCAGCTTAACACCATCGCCAACACCTATACCAGCATACCTAAGGTTGCCGTGGACGGAATCTACGGCGAGGCCACACAGGAGGCTGTAAGACAGTTCCAGAAAATATTCAATCTTCCTCAGACGGGCGTGGTTGACTACCCGACCTGGTACAGAATAAGTGCAATATATGTCGCACTTACAAAAATAGCAGAGCTGCAATAGGCGGCTCTGCTATTCTATATTAGTTAATTAAGAATTGTTATAAATGCCCTCTAGTACATAAGGGGGTGGTGCCCTATGAACACAATGGAGATTTTGACTTTATTGTTAGAAATAATTTCGGCTCTGTCTTATATAGACAATCATTATAACAAAAAGAAATAGCATCCCCCGACCAAGGCGTTGCTATTTCTTAATGCAATAACTGAGGGCAAATCGGATTTTACATCCGATTCACTTTCTATGATAATTATACACCGGGGTGCTTGATAAATCAAGCACCCTTTTTTATCCCAGCCACATACACCGGAACAAACAGCCCGAACAAAGATATTACAAGCACAACCAGCGAAAACGTAAGTGCCACACTCCACTCTTTAATAAAAAGCAGCATAAATATACACCAAAGCGGAACTCCCACCAGCACAGCCGCATTCCATTTCTTAAGTACTACGGTGATAGGCTTCCAGTTCTTATTATTGAAGTACAAGCCCGGCATGCTCATCCTGAACATTCCGTCTGCATATTCACTTATTCTGTTTTCATCGTAATATGAAGGAAGTCTGTCCTTCATAAACAGCCAGATATGGACTCCAAACGCTATCCCAAGTATCTCCAATGTGCCAAAGCATGTAATACAGTTGATATACAGCGGATTTCTCTCATTTGCCAATATATAGAACAACAGCACTGCACAGACAATCACCTCTGCCACTGATACAGCCAGAAGCTTAGCAAATATAGGGCCGTTCTTCTTCCTGCGAAGCTTTTTTTCCTCATTGGTCTCCCCGGAAAACATGACCGCCCTTTTTACAAGCTGCTCCACCTCACTAAGGTCAAGCCTCAAGTCATCCTTCCTTTCAGCCTCAAATTTCCTTCCCTGCAGCAACTCCATCACAGTAACATCAAGAGCCTGTGACAACGGAACAAGAAGCGATATATCAGGAAAGCTCAAGCCCGTTTCCCTTAATTAAAGATATTGTTGGGTAAAAAAGAAAGGTCAGTCGATTTTGCCGA